>OGRD01000046.1_pt1 | contig 94064 bp, 77 predicted proteins | sample 1553441 | NCBI WGS metagenome assembly OGRD01 (sample SAMEA2580106, study PRJEB22360) | human gut metagenome | biome: human gut; feature: human-associated habitat; material: faeces | place: Denmark | collected 2008/2010
TTGAAACTCTCCAACTAAACAAAGAGACTGCCCAACATACTTGTTAGACAGCCTCTTTTCTTTGGGATTTGGCTTAACTTGTTAGTCAAGCATATTTCTTTGGATTGGCTAAACTTGTTAGTCAAGCATATTTCTTTGGATTGGCTTAACTTGTTAGTCAAACATTTTCTTTGGATTGGCTTAACTTGTTAGTCAAGCATGCCGAAGAACATAAATAATGACCCCTACTTGTTCTTCGGGAGATAACATTGGATTTAGGCTTTGTACGCGAGCCTCAAAAATATCACCATGTCCCATATCCAACAACAACGCCAACTCACTATTAATCGCTCGCGGAACATAACCTAACAATTGGTCTTGGTAGAAGATAGCCACGGCATTGGAATCAAAAGCATTTTCATCCTCGCGCACCAACTGCAATTTGGTACCGATATGCAATTTATCAAACACTTCAGAGCCGTTATGATAAGCAAAACCTGCGATAGTGAAGTGCAAATAGTGTCTTTTGTTCTCTACGATTTTCATTGTCTTTGTTTTTTTAGTGGTTATACATCTTGTGATACAAAACAGCCGTTGCAAGCGTCTTTTTTTGTAAGACGCTGCAAAATTACTACTTCACTGCGCCAAATCATTGCGCAGGTAACAAAAAAAATGCACTAATTATTATTTTTCGTACATTTTTTGGTATGCTTGGGATAAATTGCGGAACGATTCTACAAGGCTATCGGGACTCAGAACCTCTATCTCATCACCAAAAGTGCGCAGTTCTTGTATGAAATCGAATGTAGGAGCCAGGTAGAGCGTAAAAATAGAATAGTCTGCGTGTTGCTCGGTTTCTTTCTGGGAATGATGGAGTGGGAGGGAACGCAGATAATTAGCCGCACCGGCTACCACTTTCAGTTGAACAATCTGCGGCTCTTCTTTCGATACGAATATACCATATACATTATTGAAAAATTCCTTCGCACAAAAATCCTTTGGAATGGTATAGGTTTCCGCAAGGGATTCGATGGCATGAATACGGTCGAGCGAATATACCCTTACTTCCCCCGGATGGTCAGAACTAAGTCCAGCAGTGTACCAGCGTTGTTTGAACACCTTGACGCAATAGGGCGAAAAACGAAAAGAGTGGGCTTGCTCCGCATTGAATCGTTGGTAAGTAAGTTGCACGCTATGTTTTTCGCGCATCGCCTCTATCAGAGTAGTCAAAAAGCGTGTGCCGGAAGGTATGTCTTCCAGAATAATCTGCTCGCGTAAGTCCTCACAGTTGGCCAATACAGTAGACAGTGAAAAGGTATTGAGCAGCCATTGTCGGATACTGTGGGCAGATATATCTTCCATATTGGCGATATAGTAAGTATTGGTGCTTTTATCGCATTCGATATTGATGTGGAATAGCAACTCTACTTCGTTGCGCCAGTTCACAAAGGTGCGGCGTGGGATGCAACTCTGATGTTGGTCGTTTATCGTGGCGTGTTGCCATTTGCGATTGATTTCTGCATAACTGATATGTCCGGCGGCATAGATAACTTCCACCAGCCATATATACCTATTAAATAAATTGGCTGCCATTTGTGTTTTTCGGTTTATTGATTAGTTAATATGTGTCTATGACATGTTTTCTGATTGCTTATACTCTCCCTTTTTTCTATACAAAAACCATCAAAAACATCATCCAAAAATTTACCAAAAACATTGAACTATTTTTTTGGGGTGTGTAATGCATACCATTGACAGTTAGATATTCGTGGGTTGTTTCTGAAAAACATTATTGTCAGTTTTTGTGTAGTAAGCATTATGCATTGACTTCAGTGTCCTCTTACAAATTGTCCTTCGGGCTGATACTCCACAAAACAGCAATCATCTTGTTGTTCCTCCTCCATGGCAATCTGCTCTTGGGCGATATACTCCTCGTAAGTCATACTCATTTATTATTTGTTGGTTTCTAATAGAAAGCAATAAACATCACGCACACATAGGGTCGAGTAGGTAGAACGGTAGGAATAGCAGAAATCACCAAAACTTATTTGCCTCGGCGTTGTATTCAAATCCGGCCTGAGATAATTTATTCAGCAGTGCCGCTTTGTCTAAATCTAAATCGTCGCACAAAGCATCCAGGTTGCTGTACTCATCGTCGCGTAGTTTCATATTGATGACACTCAGTAGCATCATCGGGTCGTTGGGTAGTTCCATATATCCAATCTTAGTCATTTGATTTCTCCGCTTGCAAAGTTACTGCTTTTTTGCCAAATACGCAATAGCGATTAAACATATAATTACCATATAATTAGATCATTAATTATGCATTATGCATTCTTCATTATGCATTGAATTACTACCTCCTGACACTAATTTAGTTTTCGGTTATTACATACCCGCGACAATTCAATGTTCTTGGAAAATTTTTGAATCCATTTTTTGTGGTTTTTGTATAGAGAAGTCAACGAGATGGGGGGAGGTCGCCTTTTGAATGTCATCTTTTTTTGGGGAGGTCGTGTATGCTTGCAAGACATCACAATGATATATCGAGCAAAATAGGATAGAACTGTGAATTGAATAAAATGCAATATATTTGTGAATTTTACAAATGTGTAATATACAGATCTCACAAATATAACTCACAAATTCACAGTGTAGGGTAGGGAATATTATACTATTGTGAACTGATACATAGTTGTAAATAAACTATTTCGTGGAACATTTTGCGTACGCTTTCGCCTATCACTAATGCCACTATTATTTAGCGTAACTATCTATAAACCAATAAATAAAATAATTACTTAAAGTAGTACTTTATTTGTTATGCAGATATATAGGCAATAGACTGATTATGGCTTGTAAATCAATCATTTATTTAGTTATATTACTTATATTCAGTCTGTTAGCATATTTATTGTAAGTACTACTAATCGTATAATACACAAGTATCACACTTCATATCATAAATGTGTATTACTTTTATAAATCACAACTGTGTATTTGTATAGATTTCAACCATGTATTACATTGCTATTTGTGAAATTTGCGGATGTGAAAAAGTTTTTGTATCTTTGCAGCGCATTTCACAGATAATTGCAAATCGCATATTTGCTTTACATCTGTGCGATACACAGAAATATCGCTCTTTTTTACCACTTTTGCGAGAATCGCATATTTCTGTACAACTAATCACTAACGCAAAATATCGAATTGTCAAAAACATTATTATGGACGGGCGTGAGAAACTGATTAAGATTATGCAAGCCGAAGGACTGAACGCCAAACAGTTTGCAGCCGAAGTAGGTATACAGGCAGGAACAATCTCTAATATCATCAATGGGCGCAATAATGCCAGCAATGATGTAGTACAAAAAGTATTGCGGCGATTTGAAAACATATCTGCCGATTGGATGATGCTCGACCGTGGACCTATGTATCGTCCTGTTCCGGCTGCTCCTGTCGGTGAGCAAACTACACCTACACTTTTCGACAGCCTACCTGCTGAACCTGCTATGGTATCACCAACGCCGGAGCAACAACCTGCGGGCACTACTACTGTCACTGTATCTGCTTCCCCCGTGGCTTCACCTACTGCACCACCTGTTATTACTACCACGGCTGCTACAACATTGCCGGAGCGTAACACGGCTTTACCCCGTCGTACCCCTGCTACAACTACTAATACAGATACGGCTAATGCTCCACAGCATACCACACAGACGGCTAATAGACAGGAGCTGACTATTTTGCAGAACAACCATAATAATACACCACCTGCCAAGCAAATAGAGAAAATAGTGGTATTCTATTCTGACGGCACTTATGAAGATTTTTGCCACTTCTAACTACTCGAAAATACTCGAAAACAACTGTACGCCTTGGAAAAAAGATTTGTTTTATTTGCATATATCATATATTTGTTGTAATTTTGCACCGCTGATATGTAAATTTGTATATCGGTAAGACATATATAGATAAGCGTTTGTATCATTCCTTGGTCTGAAAATCGCCAATTTTCTACATCTCCAAAGGAACAACTCGGACGCCCGTGTGGTCTGTATCCCTACTTTGGGATACAGGCGATGCGTGGGTAGTTGTATATTGGGGATAGGTGTTTGGCGATACCTCAGACGAATATACACTCTCCCCACGCTTATTTTATATAGACCGCTTTGTAGGGGGAGACGAAGCAACAAACTTCAATAACAATGAAAAAAAACTTTTTATTCGCCATTGTCGCTGTTATCGCAATGTCTATGGCAAGTTGTTCTACCGGACGCTACTTAAACAACTCGCAGAATGTCAACCTCAATCAAACACAAGTGGTACTTTCGCAAGCCAATTTCAAAGTAGTAAAGCACATCTCTACCACTTATGTTTACAAGACTTCTATGAAGTTCAGTGCCGACCAACTCAAAGAGAGTGCGTATGCTGCCCTTGTTAGAGAGGCAAAACTGACAGGCTCGCAAACTATCGTAAATATCACGATGGAGCAAGTGGACCGCGCCAGCGGATTCTATATCAAGAAATACCAACAAGCAGTAGTTGTTTCCGGTACGGTTATCGAGTTCACAAAATAAGTTCCTATAACTTTACCGATAGAATGTCGTCCCATTCTATTTTTACCTCTTACTCAAAGAAAAACTTTTTGTCAAAAATCATATAATGCAATGAAAACTAAACAACTGATATTCAGTGCAATTATATTATTAGGACTGTCTATTCCTACTTTTGCACAAACATCGTATTGTCTTCCTGCAGGACATAAAATAAGTATTCGTATTCTTTCTACGCTTAACTCAAAAAAGGATACTCGAATGACGCCTTCTGCTGAAGTGGCGGGGGATGTATATGACGAAACCGGCGAATTTATACTCGTTCGTAAAGGTACTCCGGTTACATTACAGGTAGAGACACGCAAGGCTAATCTATCAGGCAGTGTAGGGAGAATCACTATCACCCCCATCAGTACGACAGCATATAATGGTCGTGAAATTACTTTCGAGGCAGAACCGATTATATTCCGTGGCAATGACAACGATTTCTTTCGGTCGCAGATGAATGTGATTGTACCGGAAGGCACTGCCATTGTTGCACCCATTGCCAATCAGTACTGCTTCAAGATAGAAGAGCAGTAATTCCATTTTTCTACTATTTCTACCTATTGGCTGTCTTTTTGTCAAACCGACAATGAGCCGACTTTGTCGAGATCTTATCGAGACCTTATCGAGACATAAGGCACTATATACGAAATAGCATTTTGTTACTATTATAGATGATTACAGGCAAAATGTCAGACCTATAAAAACTTGTTTAGGAACTCATTTATTACTTTATCTTATGCAGAAACAACCTCTATTTCCCTGCCACAAGCAAGAGAATAGAGGTTGTTTGATATAGATGAGTTTTTGCCAATCTACTTATAGTAGTGCAAATGCAATCACCTCTTGTATATCATGCACATAGTGGAAGGTCAGTCCTGTCAGATACATATCCGGTATTTCCAATACATCCTTGCGATTGTCTTCACAAAGAATCAAATCGGTAATCCCTGCACGCTTGGCTGCCAGTATCTTTTCTTTTACTCCGCCAATCGGAAGCACCTTTCCACGCAAGGTCATCTCTCCCGTCATGGCAATACGCGGGCGCACTTTGCGTTTGGTGAACGCACTGACCAATGCTGTTGTCATTGTGATACCTGCGCTCGGACCATCCTTAGGAATGGCTCCTTCAGGCACATGGATATGCACCGACTGCGTATCTATATCCTTGCGTTTGATACCAAACTGCTCCGCATGTGCTTTGATATAGCCGAGAGCAATCGTGGCACTCTCTTTCATCACATCCCCCAGGTTGCCCGTCAGAGTAAGGGTTGGTGTCTTGCTCGGCGAGAGAGAAACTTCTATAAACAGGATTTCACCACCTACTTGAGTCCATGCCAAACCGGTAACTACACCTATATATTTATTGGTCTCCCATGTATCCCTGCTGAACCGCGGTTGCCCAAGGTAAGCAATCAAATCTTCACGCGTTATCGACACATTGTATGCCTCATTCAGAGCCAGTTTGGTATCTACTTTGCGGCAAATGGCAGCAATCTGTCTATCCAACGAGCGCACACCTGATTCACGGGTATAGTCGTCGATAATATGGGCAATAATATCCTTCTTAAAACGCAGTTGCGAAGGCTTAATACCATGATTATCAAGTTCTTTAGGTATCAGATGACGCTTGGCAATCTCTTCTTTCTCCTCTTGCAGATACCCTGTCATCTCTATCAACTCCATACGGTCCAACAGTGGACGAGGGATGGTATCGAGGGTGTTGGCGGTAGCGATAAAAAGCACTTTGCTCAAGTCGTAATCCACATCCAAATAGTTGTCGTGGAAAGTGCTATTCTGCTCCGGGTCAAGCACTTCGAGCAAAGCCGAAGTAGGGTCTCCTTTGTAGTCGGCACCTATCTTATCAATCTCATCCAAAACAAACACGGGATTAGAGGTCTTCACCTTGCGCAGGTTCTCAATGATACGCCCCGGCATGGCACCAATATAAGTGCGTCTGTGTCCGCGAATCTCCGATTCATCATGCAGACCACCCAACGAGATACGCGCATATTTGCGCCCGAGAGCAGTGGCTATGGAACGCCCCAAACTAGTTTTGCCCACCCCCGGAGGACCATAGAGACACAGGATAGGGGAGTTGATTTTGTGCGCCTCTTTCTCCTTTTGGCTGCGCAACTCCAACTGGCGTTGTACGGCCAAATACTCGATGATGCGCTCCTTCACTTTCTCCATACCATAGTGGTCTTTATCCAGCACTTCTTTGGCATGGGCAATGTCGTAATTGTCCTCCGAATACTCATTCCAAGGCAAATCGAGTAGGGTATCGAGATAGTTTTGTTGCGTGGAATACTCCGGCGAATGAGCAGGCATTCTTTGCAATTTTCTTAGTTCGCTATCAAAAATACCACGCACATTAGCCGACCATTTCTTTTGGTCAGCCCGTGCCTGCATATCCTTGATGTTCTGTGCATCGGTATCTCCCAACTCGCGCTGAATGGTCTCCATCTGTTGGTGGAGATAAAACTCGCGCTGCTGTTTGTCCAGTTCTTCTTTGGTTTTCGATTGGATATCCGCTTTCATACGGAGCATTTCCAACTCCTCGTGTAGGATAGCCAACAGACGAATGGCACGGTCGTTGAGCGAATACACTTGCAGAAGGTTCTGTTTTTCCTCAATTTTTATCTCAAAATTGGTACAAACATAGTTGACCAGGGTAGACGGATTCTCAATGCTTTTTAGGGTCATACCTGCCTCGGGCGGTACATTGTCCGACTGCTTGAGAATCTGTGTAGCCACATCTTTGATACTACCGGCCAGAGCAAGAAACTCCTTGTCTTTCTTCTCCGGAAAAATCTCCTCACTCCGTTTGATGCGTGCGCGTAAACCGGTGCGACCCGATGTATATTCCTCCACATGAATACGAGCAATACCCTCCAATATAACCATCAGAGTATCAGGCTGTAACTCAAATGTTTTTACTACACGCGCCGCCGTACCGAACGAATATAGGTCATCCCCGTTTGGTTCTTGTACTTCGCGTTCTTTTTGGCAGCAGACAGCAATCATTTTCTCTTGTTTGTATGCTGCATTTACCAGTTTGAGCGATTTAGGTCGTGCCACACTTACCGGCATCAGCACACCGGGAAAAAGCACCATATTCCGCAAGGGAAGCACATCCAATACATCATCGTCTTTGATAGACATCTTGGATGTATCAGCATCTTGCCCTTGTACAATGGTTACGATGCGTTTCTTCTTAGCACCGTCCTCTGCCATCTCATTCATTTTTTCATTATCCATCTCATTCATATCATCAATTCTTCAATTTTTCGATTTTATCAATCAATCCTTCAATTTTTATCATCAATCAAACATCTCATCAACACCAATTATGTTGCTCATTATCAGCGTAATAGAGTATATCAAAATGATATTATTTTACATAATTCCGATTATGTTCATTTAGAACACAGGGGATGTGGGGGAGATTTTGCGGATTAAACCTTTGAGGACATCACCGGGACCGTATTCGTAGAACTGAATCTGATTCTCGGGATTGATATTATTTCCTACAAGTTTTTCCACCACATTATTTTCCAAACTAATCTCGGAATTAGTTTTGTTATCTACAGGTTTTTCCGTATTGTAACTCAAACTAATTTCTGTATTATCTTCTGTATTATTTATTAGTGCGCTTTGTGCAGCGTCTGCAAGCATATTGCGGATGGTTTGTGTCCAAAGCACCGGCGAAGTGAGTTGCAGCAAGAGATTGCGGCGTATTTCCTCCGGATTGGTGTGTGGATGTGCATCTACATTCTGATAAATCGGGCAGAACGGCCTATGGAACTCGGTGTTTAAGATAGCCGATTGCAGTTGGTTGGCTGCGGATTGCATCAATGGCGAATGGAAGGCTCCGCCCACTTGCAGTCGCAATGTGCGTTTGGCTCCATTGGCTTTCATCAGTGCACAAGCCTGCTCTACCCCACTGATAGTACCCGAGATGACGACCTGTCCCGGGCAGTTAAAGTTGGCAGCAACTACCGTAGTGTCGGTTATTTGTCGGCATAGGGCGTCCACTTTGTCGTCCTCTAAGCCTAAGACAGCCGCCATAGTTCCTTCTTGTAACTCACATGCTTCCTGCATGGCGTGCGCTCTATGCGAAACCAAAAGCAGTGCGTCTCGAAAACGAAGAGCACCACATTCGACCAATGCAGAGTATTCGCCAAGGCTATGCCCAGCAACCATATTCGGTTTTTCGATAGTCATCAGTTGCGATGAGATAACGGAATGCAGGAACACAGCCGGTTGCGTAACGGCTGTTTGTTTGAGTTCTTCTGCCGACCCCTCAAACATAATATCGGTAAGGCGAAAACCAAGCAGTCGGTTAGCCTCTTCACACATCTCTCTTGCTTCGGGATAGGCATCATATAAGTCCTTGCCCATACCGGTAAACTGTGCCCCCTGTCCGGGGAAAACAAATGCTTTCATAACTTGTAAATATGCGATAGTGCAAAATTGGGTGCAAAGATACGAAAAAAAAACGGAAAGTGCAAGAATAATGCGCATATCATTACCGGAGGTCTCTGTTAATTCGTGAAACATATAATTATCATGTAATTAGACATTAATTTCCTTTCCTGTCCCGATTGCCATTGAATACCATTATTACTTCATTAAAGACCTCCCCAAGCCCATCCAAGGAGGGCATAGTGGAAATTGTCTAATCTGCTTAATAATCACCCATCAATAATAACATATCATTAACACATCATTAACATATCATTACCCTATAATTTGGTGTAGAGTCGGTAATAGAGAGGAGAGCGGGCTTGAAAGCCCGCTTACAAAGACACTTCGCGGGGAGGCATGGGCATTTGCTTAACCTTTTCAGGACGGCACAGTGTATGGTATTCTTATGGTCGAATTTGCTTAATCACCCCTTAATCACCCCTTAATCACCGCATAATCACCCATTAATCACCTATTAATATCCTATTGCTGATTCGATATGGACTCGGTATAATCTAGGTATTGACTTGAGGAGTGCCTTTGGAGGAAGTTGGCATGTTTATTTGGGCAAGGTGTTGTGTATGTCAAAAAAAAGGTGTACCTTTGTCCACTGAAAGCATAAATACTCAGAATGTCGCATATAGAAAAAGCCATACTTCGCCGTAGCGAACTGCTGATGGGAGCCGATACAATGACTCGCATAGCAGCGCAGCGTGTGATTATTTTTGGTGTTGGGGGAGTAGGTTCATGGTGTGCAGAATCGCTTGTTCGCTCGGGGATAATGCACCTGACAATCGTTGACTCGGATAGGGTTTGTATTACCAATGTCAATCGACAACTGATGGCTACAATGAAGACCGTGGGGCGTGTAAAAACGGATGTACTCAAAGAGCGACTATTGGAAATCAATCCGAATGCCGAAATCAATGCTATACAGGGTATCTATTCGGCAGACAATAAGCAAGACTTTCACCTTGAACAATACGACTTTATCATTGATGCCATCGACTCGCTCAAAGATAAAGCCGACCTCATTCTGACTGCCACTCGCCTAAAAGGCGTAACCTTTATCTCTTCGATGGGGGCTGCACTGAAGATGGATCCGACACGAATCAAAGTAGCAGAGTTTTGGCAGGTAACAGGCGACCCGTTGGCACGGGCACTGCGGCAGCGTTTCAAACGCGATAAATTGTTCCCGGGACGGAAATTTAAGTGTGTGTATAGCGATGAGTTGCTGACCAACAAAGGACAAAACCACTCGTGCGGAACGGAGCATTGTATGTGTCCGAAAGTAACGGAGGCACAACTAAAAGCCGCACAACAAGCAGAGGCCGAGGGAGAAAAAAGCGAACTTGGTCGAACTGACCTAATCAACCACGAATGGTGCACCAGCAAAGCGCAGATAAACGGTACCGTAGCGCATATAACGGCTATTTTCGGTTTCACGCTTGCCGGGTTGGTTATCCAGTCTATTCAAGACGAATCGACACAAGCCCCATCCGCACAACAGTCATCACAGCCCAACCCGCAGAAAGAGGAATAACACCGCTTTTTATTAACCAAATAAAATATAAAGAATATGAGAGATTCTCAGATTTTCGACATTATCCGCATGGAGCGGGAGCGTCAGACCAAAGGCATCGAACTGATTGCCAGTGAGAACTTTGTGAGCGACCAAGTACTGGAAGCAATGGGCAGCGTACTGACGAACAAGTACGCAGAGGGCTATCCCGGACATCGCTACTATGGCGGCTGCGAAGTAGTGGATATGGCAGAGAACATCGCCCGCGACCGACTCAAACAACTCTACGGAGCGGAGTATGTGAATGTACAACCCCACTCGGGCGCACAAGCCAATATGGCGGTGTTTATGGCATGCCTCAAAGCGGGAGATACCTTTATGGGCTTGAATCTCTCTCACGGCGGACACCTGTCGCACGGTAGTGCCGTGAATTTCAGCGGCCTGATGTTCCGCGCCGTGGCCTACAACCTAAAAGAGGAAACAGGGCGCGTGGACTACGATGAATTGGAGCAGATAGCCCGCACAGAGCATCCGAAACTGATTATTGCCGGTGCCAGTGCATACAGTCGTGAGTGGGACTATGCTCGTATCCGCCGTGTGGCTGACGAGATTGGGGCTATCTTTATGGTAGATATGGCACACCCCGCAGGACTGATTGCAGCAGGACTGCTTGACAACCCTGCGAAGTATGCACATATCGTTACTTCTACCACCCACAAGACCTTGCGTGGACCGCGTGGCGGTATAATCCTAATGGGCAAAGACTTCCCCAACCCATGGGGCAAGACCACACCGAAAGGCGAAATAAAAATGATGTCTGCCCTACTCGACTCTGCTGTCTTCCCCGGCACGCAAGGCGGACCTTTGGAGCATGTGATTGCAGCCAAGGCCGTGGCTTTTGGTGAGGCATTAGCACCTGAATTTAAGGTTTATCAAAAGCAAGTGAAGACCAATGCAGCCGTGATGGCACAAGCCTTTATCGACAAAGGCTATAAGATTATCTCCGGCGGAACCGATAATCACTCGATGCTGGTTGACTTACGCACTAAGTTCCCCGACCTAACCGGTAAGGTAGCAGAGAAAGCCTTGGTAGCCGCTGACATCACCACCAATAAGAATATGGTGCCTTTTGATACTCGTTCGGCCTTCCAGACCAGCGGTTTGCGTTTCGGAACACCGGCTATCACCACACGCGGACTGAAAGAAGACAAGATGCCATGGATAGTCGATTTGATTGACGAGGTATTGCAACAGCCCGAATCGGATGCTACTATTGCTCGTGTACGCGAGGAGGTAAATCGCGAGATGAACCAACATCCGTTGTTCGCTTGGTAACAACAGAGATTTGCACAGGATAATTTAGGGGGCGTCTATGAGAGAGACGCTCTCTTTTTTTTCCATTAAAGCCATGCATAACTATTATTTCTTTTGTCCCGAATGGAGAGATTGGAGAGATTGCATTTTATTCTAGGTGTTCTAGGGATTCTAGGTATTCTAGATATTTTAGGGGTATTGCATTATGCATTGAATAAAGCATTTCGGATTTGATGCGGTTGCGCTTTTTTTCTTATGGATTTGCGTATATCGGAAATAAGTTGTACCTTTGTGGGGTAAAACTAACGACTATGTATACTGCAATCAAATGGAATGAATACCTGTCTGCTCGGCGCGAACGGCACTCTGAGGCAAATATAATCTCTTATTCGGAAGAGATTAGTGTTTGCATTGTATGGGTTCTCCGCTAAGAGCCATATAGTTCGTTAAAAGCCATATAAAGAGCCATGCAGACCTTTCCCCCAAAAAAAAGAAGGGCTTAGGATTTGTCCCAAATGGAGAGAATTAAACTAATGCATAATTCATAATGCATAATGATTGGGTTCGTTAATCGCGGTACCGTTAAACATATAATTACTTGTAATTATCGTGTAATTAGACTAATTATGCCTTCAATAATATGCTCAATAATTAAAGAGGCATTCCCGATTTTATCGCCAGTTGCGCTGTCGTACATTTCTTAAATTTGTATATTTCCAAAATTTATAGTATCTTTGCACCCGAATCTACACAAAGTAGTAGTCCTCTCGATGAGAATAGACTCGCTGCGGGTAGGTTCGCGACATATTGAATAGCGTTTATTGACACTTTGCGTTTTGGCGTACGGAAAACTTCGCAACTTTTTCAGCAGAGTCAAAATCAAAGTAGCAATAGATGCCTATTGGTATGACATTGTCAGACCACATCCCTTTTAGGAGTGTGGTGTGTAGTCATATCAGCGTAGGCTTCCTGTTGTTTATTTGACTCTGTGGGTAATGCGAAGGCCTCCGTATGCGAATAAGCAACTCGGATGTCTGCGCTTTCTTTGTGTCAGTATATGTGCTATAAATAAGATATACCTTAGATACTATGCCAAAGTTATGCCTCAATACCCGTGATGAACTCGCCATCTTCGATTTGGCGCAGGTTGCCTATTTTCGTGCCGAAGGCAACTACACTGCTGCCATTTACATTAGTGGTACAGAGCAGGTTGTCTGTATGGGGATTTCGAGTTTTGTACGGCAACTCTCGCCCTTGTATCCGAATGGTGTATCGCCTTTTATCCGCTTCGGGCGCAACCTGCTGGTGAATACAGCCTTTGTGCAGACCATCTCTTTGCCTCAGCAACGCCTTATCTTGTCCGACTATATGGAGCATACCCTCAGTCTGTCCGTGCCACGCCACACGCTCAAGGTGTGCAAAACGCTGTTGTATGCGCACCTGCATGCCACTTCATCAGCAAACCCCACATCTCCAAACACCAATCTCGCATCGCCACACATTGACCAGTAAATCTATTGATTATGTGATGTTTTGTTAGTAATTTTGCAACGATATGGGAGAAAGAATCAGCGTATGCGCAAAATAAGAAACAATAGCAATCATAAACTCTAATAATATGAAACAAGTATCAACAAGAGAGCGTATGCGCGAGGAGTATGCGCGTTTGGTAAAAGACTTTGCTAAGCAAGCAAAGGGCTTAGATGTCTCCTGTATTCCGGCTCCCCACATTCCTATTGTGGGAGATAACTACGATGCCTGCTCCTACAAAATGGCTTTCGTAGGAATGGAAACATATGGTTGGTGGAGTTTAGCCGATTTCCTTGCAGAAGCAGAGTCATCGCCTAAAGAGGCAGTAACAAAGTATGAAAGTTGGTTTGAAAGTGCCGAACCTGTGAAGCACAATGATAATGCCACTTTCTGGGGATTTATCTTTTCGTTCCTTGCCGAGTTCTATCACATCGACAAGCAGAAACTGCTCAAACAAAACGAGGACGGATCACGCAACGACATATTGTCTTCCATCGTGTGGGGCAACAGCAATGCCATCGAGCGTTTTGGAGTAACTGCCAAACAGAACGGTGCAGACCCGGAGACTTGGCGGAAGGTGAAAGATGCAAGCAAGTCCTTTGATAACATAGAGCATATCATTAAGGCGGCAGCACCCAAAGTGGTTTTCATCTTGTACAAGAATGTGGATGCACAGTATATCTTGCAAGACAGCGACATTAGTAAGGAGATACCAAATGCTAAAAAATTCGCTTATCGCCTTACGCCCGATACGGAATTGAACTATCGGTATTATTACCTGCGGGAGCAGGACACACATGTGTTTGTACTCCCACATCCCCGTTGGATTGGTACTTATTCCGGTATAGGCTTTGACAAATATATTGAGTCCCTGCTCCAAACGATGGAGGAACTGAAGATTTGGCGGAAGTTGCCGGAGAAAGAAGAGGATTGGAAGAAACCGCAAGTGAGTCGCTCAAGCAAAGAGTACAAACACTGCTTTATTGCCGATTTGGCGCATTTCCTTGTAAGTAGAGATATGATTATGACGGGACAAGAGTTGCAACTCTTGTTCAAAAACAATGGTATCAAGACAAGTTATGGCAGTAATTATTCTCAGAATGGCGGTCGTGGAATCCATAGAGTCATTCTGTCTGCTTGGGGGTACTACTACAAGAAAGGGGACTATCAAACCGCACTTGATATTGCCCGAGCCTTTGTCGGCAAAGATTTGGAATATACCTATCGGTAGTATATATCCATTCTTCTGTAATTCTTTCTATCTTATGAAACTATTTAATCAGATATTTATATGAAAAAGAAGATTCTACTTTTGTGGGTATTGCTATCCACGGCCGTTTGTACTTTCGCCTACGTTTTTGAGTCCGGCGACCTACACTACAACATCACTAGTGATAGTACGGTGGAAGTAACATATCAAAAGATGTCCTCCGACAACTACTCGGGACTCACATCTGTCATCATCCCAGAATCCGTCACCTACGATGGCACCACCTACAATGTAATGAATATTGGATATAGGGCTTTCCAAAAATGCACAAGTCTTACATCCGTTACTATTGGCAATGGTGTTACGATTATTGAAATTAATGCTTTTTCTGGTTGCACTGGTTTGACATCCGTTACTATTCCAAACAGTGTTACGACTATTAGATACGAGGCTTTCTCTGATTGCAGTGGTCTTACATCTATCACTATCCCCACCAGCGTTACGAATATTAAAGGTAATGCTTTCGTTGGTTGCAATAGTCTTGCATCTATTAAGGTAGAAAGTGGCAATACTGTATATGATAGTCGTAACAATTGTAATGCAATTATAGAAACAGCCACCAATACATTAGTTGCAGGCTGTAGGAACACGATTATTCCCAATAGTGTAACGAGTATTGGAAGTGAGGCTTTCGCGGGTTGCACCGGTCTGACATCTATCACTATCCCAAACAGTGTAACAAATATTGGAAGTTATGCTTTCTATGGTTGCACTGGCCTGACATCTATCACTATTCCTAACAGCGTAACGACTATTGGAGGTCGTGCTTTTGATGGTACTCCTTGGTATGATAATCAGTCGGATGGCGTAGTATATGTAAACAGAATGCTATATGCATACAAAGGGACTATGCCACAAGGGACAAACATTGTTGTCAAAAAAGGAACAACGAGTATTTGTAGTATGGCTTTCTACGGTTGCACTGGTCTTACATCTATCACTATCCCCAATAGTGTAACGAGTATTGGAAGTGAGGCTTTCTCTGGTTGCAGTGGTCTTATGTCTATTACAATCCCCAATAGCGTAACAAGTATTGATATCTGGGCTTTCTCTGATTGCAGTGGTCTGACATCCGTTACTATCCCCAACAGCGTTACGACTATTAGAGGCGGGGCTTTCCGGAAATGCACTGGTCTGACATCCATTACTACCCCCAACAGCGTAACGACTATTGAAGAGTCTGCTTTCCTTTATTGCACTGGTCTGACATCCATTACTATCCCCAACAGCGTAACGACTATTGAAGAGTCTGCTTTCCTTTATTGCACTGATCTGACATCCATTACTATCCCAAACAGTGTCACGACTATTGGAGAATATGCTTTCTAGGGTACACCTTGGTATGATAATCAGCCGGATGGTATGGTATATATAAATAAGGTACTATATGCATACAAGGGGACTATGCCGCAAGGAACAAGCATAGTTGTCAAAGAAGGAACAATGTGCATTAGTGGTGGCGCTTTCGACTATTGCACGGGTCTGACCTCTATTACTATCCCCAACAGTGTAACGACTATTGGAGATTATGCTTTCTATGGTTGCACGGGTCTGACCTCGGTCACTTGCTATGCCATAGAACCGCCAACTGTTGAGTATAATAATACTTTTGGGTGTGAAGAAGAGTCTATATCGCTGTATGTCCCTGAAAAGTCAGTGGAGAAATACAAAGCGACTGAGGTTTGGAAAGACTTTATGGAGATACTGCCTATCCAAAATACCGCTATCGACCAACCAACGCTGAACCCAACAGGCAATTCAACACAGAGTCGCAAGGTATTCCGTGACGGACAAGTGTATATCATTTGTGGCGACAAGACCTATACCCTTACAGGTGCGGAAGTGAAGTAAGAACGATGAATTGTTGTTATAGAGTTTCTATAGAATTCTTATAGAGTTCCTATAGTATTCCTATGCCTCTCTGCGGTTGCTTACCCGATAGGACTTCTTTGCGTTCGGGATACGGCTTTTGAGAAAAGGAAATAAAAAAGCAGCCCCTCTCTTCGGGATTTCCGATAGAGGGGGGCTGCTCTATTTATTAGCCGCTTTGTCTGTATTTGAAACAAAGTGCTATCAGTTTTTGAAGTGGAGTTCTCCGTCGCGGAGTTCGACTATTACGGGGCGTTTGTTGTCCACCTTGCCCGCAATAATCTGCTTGCTCAGTTCGTTGAGTACGAGTCGTTGCAATGCACGCTTGACAGGACGGGCACCAAACTGCGGGTCGTATCCCTCGCGGGCTATATAATCGATAGCATCGTCGGTTACGCGCAAGTCCACACCATTGGTAAGCAACATCTTGTGGATAGATGCAATCTGCAATCCGACAATCTCGCGTATCTGCTTTTGGTCGAGCGGCTTGAACATAATGATCTCATCTATACGGTTCAAGAACTCAGGGCGAATCGTCTGTCGTAACATCTCCATTACTTGGTTGCGGGTGGTATCTTGGTCGATACCCTTCTCTTCGTTCTCTCGAATGAGTTGGCTGCCAAGGTTGGAGGTGAAGATTATCAGCGTATTCTTAAAGCTGACCGTTCGTCCTTTGTTGTCGGTGAGTCGGCCGTCGTCCAATACCTGCAAGAGGACATTGAATACATCGGGGTGCGCTTTCTCTATCTCGTCGAACAAGACTACGCTATATGGTTTGCGTCGTATTGCTTCGGTGAGTTGTCCACCTTCGTCGTAGCCTACATATCCGGGAGGCGCACCGATGAGTCGAGTGGCTGAGAACTTCTCTTGATACTCCGACATATCTATACGGGTCATCATATTCTCATCGTCGAACAGATAGTCTGCCAACGCTTTTGCCAACTCGGTCTTACCGACACCGGTGGTACCCAAGAATATGAACGAACCTATCGGGCGTTTAGGATCTTGCAATCCGGCACGGCTACGGCGAATAGCATCGCTGACAGCCTCAATGGCCTCGTCTTGACCTACGACACGCTTGTGGAGTTCTTCCTCCAAGTGTAGCAGTTTGTCGCGCTCTGACTGCATCATCTTTGTTATGGGGATACCTGTCCAGCGGGCTACTACTTCGGCTATATCATCCTCGTCCACTTCCTCTTTGATCATGCTTTCACCTGACATCGAGTGTAGGGCGTCTTGTGCGGCTTTGATGTTCGCCTCGGCTTGCTGAATCTTGCCATAGCGTATCTCGGCTACTTTGCCGTAGTTGCCTTCGCGCTCCGCAACTTCAGCCTCGTGCTTCATCTCCTCGATGTGCGCTTTCTCGTTTTGGATAGTAGCAACATAGCCTTTCTCCTTATCCCAACGCGCTTCCATCTCAGAAGACTGTGCTTTGAGGGTCCTAAGTTGCTCTTCGATACCTTTCAGTTTCTCGGTATCGTTTTCACGCTTAATTGCCTCGCGCTCAATCTCGAGTTGCTTAATCTGACGGTCGAGGTTATCCAACTCCTCCGGCTTAGAGTCCACTTCCAAACGCAGTTTAGCAGCAGCCTCATCGACGAGGTCGATAGCCTTATCGGGGAGGTAACGGTCGGTAATGTATCGTGTAGAGAGCGTAACGGCGGCGATGAGTGCATCATCCTTGATACGCACTTTGTGGTGTGTCTCGTAGCGCTCTTTGAGTCCACGGAGGATACTGATTGTAGCGGCCTCATCAGGTTCGTCCACCATGACTACTTGGAATCGGCGTTCGAGTGCCTTATCCTCTTCAAAGTACTTTTGGTACTCATCGAGTGTGGTAGCACCGATAGCCCGTAGTTCGCCTCGTGCCAGTGCCGGCTTGAGGATGTTGGCAGCGTCCATTGCACCGCTTGACTTTCCTGCCCCGACCAAGGTATGAATCTCATCGATGAACAGGATTATCTCGCCAGCAGCGGCAACGACCTCATTGATAACGCCTTTGAGTCGCTCCTCGAACTCACCTTGGTACTTAGCACCTGCGATGAGTGCACCCATATCGAGGGAGTAGATTTGTTTCTTCTTCAGGTTCTCGGGGACATCGCCTCTGACGATACGATGTGCCAATCCCTCGACGATAGCCGTTTTACCCACACCGGGCTCGCCTATCAGAATAGGGTTGTTCTTGGTGCGTCGGCTAAGAATTTGCAGCACACGACGAATCTCGTCGTCCCGTCCAATCACGGGGTCGAGTTTACCTTGTTGCGCCCGTTCGCAAAGGTTGATAGCGAACTTCTGCAGGTTCTCGTTCTGCTGATTGGTGTTGTTGTAGTTGTTATTATTCATAGTTAAAATCTCCTTTCTTTGTTTAGGTGTTGTGCTTCTTCTAATGTGAATCGGCTCAACGCTTGACACTCCAAATAGCGCAAAATATGTACCATAAGCGATAATACTGACAAAATGGCAGAATAATGCGATCTCCCCAAGCCCCTCCAAAGGAGGGGATGTGCAGAGCGAGAGTAAAAGAATGCGTGATTCAATGCATAATGCATAATTAAGAATGCATAATGCATAGTATTTATGCCGTAATTTGGTCTTTGATTCTTCGGAGGTGGTTCGGAGGTGATTCGGAGAATGCCTTACAATGCATAATGCATGTGTCGTCCTGAAAAAGGTTGACCAAATTGTGGCTTAAGTAGGGATGTTGGTTGACTCTGCTTGCATAATCAGAAAAAAAGCAGTAACTTTGCAGTCGATATTAGAAAGATATACTAAGATGCATAGACTACAAGATAAGATGTGCGAACTGATGGCCAAAGAACCCGATGCCATACGAGTCATCAGTCGCTTTGGTCTATCGATGGGCGTTGGGGAAAAGACCATCGAAGAAGTATGCCGCGAGCATGGTGTACACTGTGCGACATTTTTGGCAGTAGTGAACTATAAGACTGACCATGTGGCAGATATAAAGCCCGAAGAAGTGGACTTAGACACGCTGCGTATGTACTTGCGCAATGCACATGCGTATTTCATCGATTTTCAATTACCGCGCATCCGTAGAGACTTGATAGAGGCTATCAATCCCGCCGATACGACCAGTCAGATACCTATGCTGATACTACGATTCTACGATGAGTATGTACAGGAGATACGCACCCATATCGAGCATGAGAACGAGGGGATATGGGAGCAACACGCACAAGATGACCAGAACATCACGACTAAGTTCTCGGAGATAAAGAACTTGATTATCAAGTACTACCCGAGCGAGACGAGCGATGTGAAACATACCTACGCCATCATCAGCGTGATGAATGACCTCTTCGACATAGAGCAAGACTTCTCCACCCATTGTGCCATAGAAGACGATATATTGACTCCTGCGATAGAATTGGATAAGAAATGCCAGAGCGCAGCAAAAAGCGATGAGGCACAGGCTACGGAAGGACTGAGCGAACGGGAGAAAGATGTGCTGATACAATTAGTGAAAGGGCTGAGCAACAAGGAGATAGCCGATGTACTCTGTATATCTACCCATACGGTAATCACTCACCGCAAGAACATCACACGCAAACTCAATATCCACTCGACGGCAGGACTGACTATCTATGCCATTGTAAACCACCTTGTGGACATAGAGCAACTGCAAACACTATAACCGAATTATGCTTCGACGCGTAGAGAAATATATCCGCGACCAACGATTGCTAGCAAAAGGCGACCGTGTGCTGGTATGCATAAGCGGCGGAGCAGACAGCGTAGCCCTACTGGATGTACTACACAGGGCGGGTTATGCGTGTGTGGCAGCACATTGCAACTTCCACCTACGCGGGGAAGAGAGCATGCGCGATGAGCGGTTTGTACGCACGCTATGCGAGCAGATGGGAGTGAGGTTGCTGGTGCGCGATTTCGATACCTTGGACTACGCTCGCACTAATCGATTGGGGATAGAGGTAGCGGCGCGCAACTTACGCTACGATTGGTTTGGGGAAGCGGCACAAGCAGAACATTGCCAAGCCATAGCCGTAGCACACCACCAAAACGACCAAGCCGAGACGATACTGATGAACCTGCTGCGAGGCACGGGGATAAGAGGACTATGCGGTATGCGACCGATAGCCAATAACCCATTACACCCGGACGGCATAAAGGTGATACGCCCATTGCTCTGCACGACACGCGATTACATAGAGTACTACCTAAAGAGCAAACGGCACCTCGAATGGGTAACCGACTCAACCAACGCAGATACAGCGATAGCACGCAATGCCATCCGTGCGGAGTTGGCACAATGCAGCAAAGCCGAGATAGAGAATATCGCCCACACGGCAGAGTACCTGCAAGGCTATGTAGATATGATAGAAGGAAAAGATACACGCGAAGCGGGTATAGCAAGACTATACGAGCAACTTCGCGAGTATAAATTCCCCGAAATAGAAAAGATATATGAGGCGTTGCAACGCGGGGAAGGCGGCAAGACATTCTATGCACCGAACCATACTGCGACCATCAAACGACGCAAACTGATGATAGAAGAGCGACCCGAAATGATACGATTGGGCATCATAGGTTATCCGCTGGAACATAGTTTCTCAGCACGATACTTTGCGGAAAAGTTCCAACGCGAGCATATACGCGGTGAGTATCGGCTCTACCCGCTCGCACCCGATGCGTTTGAGCGCACGGGCGAAAGCGAATCGGAGGTAGAGAGATTGCTCAACACATTAGACGGACTGAACATTACCTACCCTTATAAAGAGAAAATCATCCATTATTTGGAGCGATTGGATGAGACGGCACAAGCCATAGGAGCCGTGAATGTAGTATGCGGCAAAACCGGCTACAACACGGATTGTATCGGATTTATGGAAGCCTTACGCCCACTACTATTGCCGACGGACAAGCAAGCCTTAGTATTGGGTACGGGCGGTGCCGCCAAGGCGGTGATGTACGGACTAAGGCAGTTGGGAATAGGCTATATGGTAGTGAGCCGCACACCCAAAACGGGACAACTGACCTACGCAGACCTAAACGAAGAGACGATACAGGCACATAGTATCATTATCAACTGCACTCCGCTAGGGATGTTGCCCAATATAGATACTTGTCCCGACCTACCCTACTCGCTGCTGACCGACCGACATCTGCTCTTCGATTGTGTGTACAACCCCGCAGAGACTCTGTTCCTCCACAAAGGACGGCAGCAAGGGACACGCACCAGCAACGGATTGCAAATGCTCTACGGGCAAGCCGAAGCCGCATGGAAAATATGGAGGGGCGGCAAGTAAGAATTATGAATTTTGAATTAAGAATTATGAATATGAAACGACTGACAACAGCACTCTTGGGATTAGGCATCATGCTGACAGTTTCGGCACAGACCGTGCAAGAGAACGAGATGGCAATAGTATATTATATGCCTGAAAATCAACTCGTATTCGATGTAGAATATACCGAAGAGGTATTAGAAGCAGGTCCATTCTTTCTGTTCGCAGAGAAGTATTTAGGTACGGACGATGTAATAGAGCAGAATCAGACCATCTACCACTTGACCGGTGTGCGCACAGCGGTGGCTACCCAGGCTGACTATAGCAGAGCCTACAAAGTGGTACCGGAAAAAGAGATGCAAATGCAACTGCTTTCGCTCACCAAAGACGGGTTGCTATACGGATATAATGTATGCCAACCGACGAAATCTCACACTAAGAAAACCGAGAAAGAAGAGCGTCTGCGCCCAAAGCGTGCAAAGGTAATGCCATTGTTTGAGGAACAAATAATAGCCCCCACGCTGCAACAGAAAGCCGAAGGCGTTGCTAAACAAATCTACCGCATACGGGAAACACGCCTATACATATTGAGTGGTGAGATAGACCATGCACCTGCCGACGGAAAGGCTATGGAGTTGGTACTTAAAGAACTGGATAAACAAGAGCGACAACTAACCGAACTCTTTACCGGCAAACGCACTATCAAACGATTGCATAAACGCTTGACCTATATCCCCAGCAGGAGCGAGGAATATGCACTGCTTTACTTCTCGGAAGATAACGGAATAACGACCGAAGAAGACGCAAGCGGCAGTCCGTTGCTGCTGACGATAGTGGCACACAAACAGGTGAAGACGGCAGGTAGTCAGCCGGATAAGAAAGCCCCACAACCCTCGCAGATATACTACAACCTGCCCGGTTCGGCAGACTATGCCGTAACCTACCAAGACCAAGTATTAGCCGAGAAAAGCCTGCCGATTGCACAATTTGGTGTAGCAATGCCATTGGCTCGCAGTCTATTCACCGGCAGTGTACTACCGCAGATAGTACTCAACACGCAGACGGGCAACATACAAACGATAGCAACAGAACCGGAAAGCAATACCAGCAAATAGACGACGGTTCTTATAGACGGGGCAGATTGCCGGCAACGGATAACGAAGATACAAATAAGGTATGACATTTCGCAGAACACTACTCACTTTGCTGCTTGCGTGTACGATGTACGGAGCATACGCACAGGAAATCAACTGCACGGTAACCATCAACTCAGACCAAGTGCCGGGTAGCAACAAGTCGGTTTTCAACACATTGCAGACATCGATAGAGGAATATATGAACCAAAATCGATGGACAAATATGACCTTCTCAGCCAAAGAGAAGATAGAATGCAGTATGATGATCATCGTTAAATCGGTATCGGACAACGCCTTTACATGCGAAATGCAGTTGCAGAGCCGACGCCCCGTGTACAACACGACCTACACGACACCGCTCATCAACTTCAAAGACAACAATTTCAACTTTACCTATCAAGAGTTCGACCGATTGGAATACCAGCAAAACCAATTCACCACTAATCTGACAGCGATGTTGGCCTACTACTGCTATCTAATCATCGGCTATGATATGGATTCGTTCTCTCGCTTGGGCGGAACACCATACTTTCAGGCTTGCGAAGACATTGTGTCTGCCTGCCAATCAGCCTCGATGGAAAGCTTGGAGCAGAAAGGTTGGTTGGCCTTTGACAGCAATCGCAACCGCTATGCGCTCATCAACAACCTAATGGACGAGGCATTCAGAAAGTATAGAGAGTATTTCTACGAATACCACCGCTTGGGCTTAGACGAGATGCAAGCCAATGTAGCCAACGGAAGGGCGCGTATAGCCAACGGCATAAGTGTGCTACGCGATGCCAACCGCGCACGGCCTGCCACCTTTGTGGTAAACGCCTTCTTAGACGCTAAGTCGGACGAGTTGGTGAACATATTTCAAAAAGGTACGGACGCCGAGAAGAAATCGGTATATGAGATACTGATAGATGTGGATCCGACACGCCAATCAACCTACGACAAAATAACCGCCAACAACTAACAATATGAATATCAGCAGTTTTACCCTAAGCAGCCGTATCTGCTCGACAGCGGAGATTCGACAGATTGCACACAACAGCAAGACCCCATACACCTTGATTTTGCTCAAACCCGAGATTGATTGGGTATATAGGGCGCAAGAACGAATGGTGCAAGTAATGGAAATGACCGATGCAACCATGGTGTATGCCGACCACTTCCAGAGAATAACGGAGGGCGAGCAAACGACCAGCAAAGAAGCACCCGTAATCGATTATCAGATGGGGGCGTTGCGCGATGACTTTGATTTTGGGGCCGTAACGCTATGGCGCACGGACAGATTGCAACAGATTGTAAATAAGGCAGATACCGATTATCAGTATGCCGGGTTCTACGATTTGCGCTTGCGGGCCACTGAAGGTAAGATGGGGGATTGCGGGCTGGTACATATCCCGGAATACCTATACTACGAAGTGGAGACCGACACTCGCAAATCGGGGGAGAAACTCTTTGACTATGTAGATCCTCGCAACCGCAGTGTGCAGATAGAGATGGAGCAATGCGTTACCCGACACCTAAAGGTTATCGGAGCCTATCTGACGCCCGGGGAATACAAGGATTTGAGCAGCCTGCCGCAGGTGGAAAGCCATGTAACCGTCAGTGTGATAATACCTTGCAAGAATCGTGTGCGCACCGTAAGAGATGCGATAGAGAGTGCACTAAGTCAGCGTGTAGAGGAGGCGTACAGATACAATGTATTTGTAGTGGATGACAACTCGACCGACGGCACGCAAGAGGTGATTGGCGAATGCGTAGAAGCCAACAGGTTGCTCCGCCAGACCAACCCCAACGCTCCGGAACTCATCTATATTGCGCAAGACAAGAGTTGGCACGCCATCGGTGGTAACTGGAACATTGCGATACACGACCCGAGGTGCGGCAAATATGCCATTCAGTTGGATTCCGACGACACCTACCACGATGAGACGACCGTGCAACGCTTTATCGATGTTTTTGAAAACGGGTGCTACGGAATGGTAGTAGGCACCTATCAGATGACGGACATAGACGGCAACAAACTCCCGCCGGGCGTGATAGACCATAGGGAATGGACAGAGGATAACGGGCGCAATAACGCATTACGAATCAACGGATTAGGTGCACCGCGCGGGTTCTATACTCCCCTACTCCGCACACTCGATTTCCCCACTACGAAATATGGGGAGGACTATGCCGTAGGACTGCGTATCTCGCGCGAATACCCATTGGGACGAATCTATGATGTGGTGTACAACTGCAGACGCTGGGAGGATAACTCGGACGCCAACTGCGATATTCCTACGATGAACCGCAATAACCTATACAAGGACAGACTGCGCACATGGGAACTGATGGCGAGAATGCGGTGAGTTTTAGTTTATTCGTTGATTGGTTGATGCGTGGTTGATGTTAGTTTATGCGTTTATTGGTTGATTAGTTTATTATTTTAGATGAAAGTGCGTGTCGGGATATTGACTGCTCCGCATATCGACTATGAGAAGTGCGGTAACACATTCGTAATCAGGAATGTGCGTATCGGTATTGGTTTTCACTGGGATAGATACGAAGAGCAAGTTTTTGAGGGGGAATTGGAGATTCTTCGCAATGCTGACGGCACAGAAACGGCGGTGAATATCATCGATATAGAGGACTATCTAACGAGCGTTATCTCATCGGAGATATCGGCTGACAGTCCGATAGAACTGCTAAAAGCGCATGCGGTGATTTCTCGCAGTTGGGTAGCAAGTGCCATAGAGCAACACAACACGGGACATATCGGATATGATGTGTGCGGCGATGACCACTGCCAACGATACGAAGGCATACTGCGGCGCAATGAGCGAGCCCAAGCCGCCGTAGAAGCAACGAGGGGCGAAGTGCTCGTGTATGGTGCGGGAGAGGAAAAGACTATTTGCGATACACGCTACCATAAATGCTGCGGGGGAAAGACGGAGAACTACGAGACCTGTTGGGAGTATAAGCATATACCCTACCTAAGTCCTGTAGATTGTCCATACTGTGCGAAAGCCGTTGGTAATGAGCGACTTCTGCGAATGGTACTCAACAACTACGACCAAGAGACACACGATTTTCACGATTGGATAGTGCGCTACAGCCAAGAAGAGATACAAGACATCATACGACAGAAATCGGGCATAGAGTTTGGAGAGATAGTAGCCTTGCGACCGCTGAAACGAGGGGTATCGGGGCGCATATATTCGCTAGAAATAATAGGCACGAAGCATAGAGAGGTGATTGGCAAGGAACTGAAAATACGCCAATGGCTCAGCCGAAGTTGCCTCTACTCATCGGCATTTGACTGCGAGGAAACATACAGCGGGGAAAACTCGGATATTGCTTCTGAAAGTAGGCGTATTCCTGCCGGTTTTACGCTGAAGGGACACGGCTGGGGACACGGAGTAGGACTATGCCAGATAGGTGCTGCTGTAATGGCGGACGAAGGGGCAACCTATACGCAAATACTATCTCATTACTACCCAGGAGCAAGGATAGAGAGGATACGAGCGGAGGAGGTCTTTGTATAAAGAGGGATGGGGGAAAGCATAAAGTAAACAAATTATTGCTCGTACATTTATTTATAGAATATGCTCATTACTGTACAGTTTGCTTAAAAACTGCACAAATATAAATTTGTACAAACCATTTTTTTGTTGTATCTTTGTCATCGAAATAGAAATATACTGCAATGAAAGCAAAACCATTTGTCAAATGGGTAGGCGGAAAAACGCAACTCATTGACCAACTCGAAGCAATGCTTCCTGCTGACTTTGACCAATGGGAGAATGTTACTTACATTGAGCCTTTTGTGGGCGGAGGAGCAATGCTCTTCTATATGTTACAAACACACTCCAACATCAAGTCGGCTGTTATTAACGACATCAATTCTAATCTCACTACATGCTACCGAGTAGTCAGAGACCAACCCGCAGAATTGATTGCATCTCTAAAAGATATACAGAGGGAGTACTATGCCCTACCTTCTGAAGAACGCAAGCAGTTTTTTATGTGTATGCGTGCGGAGTTTAATACAAAAGCACTCGACCCTATACGCAATACAACTCTGTTCTTTTTCCTAAATCGCACTTGTTTCAACGGCTTGTACCGAGTAAACAAATCAGGGCTTTTCAATGTGCCTTTTGGCAGGTATGAAACCCCTATAATATGCGACCCAAATACGATTTATGCTGATAGCAAATTGCTGCAAAATGTGGAGATACTGACCGGCGACTATCAGCAAACACTGTCGTATGCGAAAGGCAATACGCTCTTTTATTTCGACCCGCCTTATCGTCCGCTTAACCATACCAGCAGTTTCAACGACTACACCAAAGAGGCCTTCAACGATTTGGCACAATGCCGTTTGAAAGAGTTTTGCGACCAAGTAGAACAAGCGGGGTATCATTTTATGCTGAGCAACTCCGATTGCCAGGATATGTTCTTCGACGACCTCTACACCCAATACATCATTGAACGAGTATGGGCTTCGCGCAGCGTGAATGCAAACGCAAGCAAGCGAGGAAAACTGACGGAGATATTGGTACATAATTATCATAACACAAAAAAGGAAGCAATATAAAAAATGGCAGCACATACTTCGGAACAGTTTAATCTCTTTATGTCGCAGTTGCGCGAAACAAACGCAACACTTGACTTCTATTGCGATTTCCGCAAGATAGCGCATAATGTCGCCGATATTGAAATTAGCCTTAATATGCTGAATTATCTTATCGGAAAAACCAATCTTCGTGAGGCTGTAGAAACGCTTTGGAATAGAGATTCTCGTGTCTTTGATGTGATGGATATTCTCATCGCTACACGCAAGAAGGATGACAAAAAGTACATTGACAACGATGGCTCAATGCACTCTGTGCACTCGTTATTTACCTCGGTAGATGGTGTAATGAAGTTTATTGAAAGCACCGGTCTTGACCAGGTATTCAAGAACAAAGAAGTGAAAGACCTGGTAGATTATGTGTTCGGCGTAGAAACAGGTCTTGATACCAATGCACGCAAGAACAGAAGCGGTGATATTACCGAAACACTTGTAGCACGCATTTTTGATAACGGCGGCATTTCTTATCGTGAACAAGTATCGTCAAAAGAATTTCCGCAAATAGCAACCGTGCTCGGTGCCGACCAAAAAATATTTGATTTCACTATTACTGCACACAAAAAGACCTATCTTGTAGAGGTAAATTTCTATTCGGGAGGTGGCTCTAAACTCAACGAGGTGGCTCGCTCTTACACGGATATTGCACCAAAAATAAACGCAGTATCCGACTTTGAGTTTGTGTGGATTACCGATGGCTTCGGTTGGAACTCTGCTCGCAACAAGTTGGAAGAAGCATTTGCTGCCATTCCGAGTATCTATAATCTGACGACAATCAGTGAATTTATTTCTAAAATAAAATAGTATTATGACAAAAAATATCTATTCACATCCTATCGATTTGAAGGAGATCTGCGTTAGGAATGCGCCCCGCAAAGAGTTTGCAAAAGCAATTTCTGATATTGAATATCGTGGTTACGAAGTCGAGCAATGTACTGACGGAAGAAAAATAGTCATCACTAAGCCTGGCGGAAAATCGGTATATGGACATCTAAAAAAGGAAGATATACAAGTCTTTATATACAATCCTACAAATAGTTCTCTATGGCAAATTTCTCATAACCAGATATTTGAAGATATTTCAGAGAAATGCAAAGAAAATGCCGTTAAAGGAAAAGATTTAATCAAATGCTTGGAACGCGTGTATAATGGAGAAGAGCCGGAGGATTTTATAGCAGAAATACTTGCTCTATCCTTTCAAACAGGAGAGCACCCAGAAGAACTAATAAAAGCGTATAAGTGGATTTGGGGACAAGAAGATGTGAATTATCCTAATGGGCAAGGGCGGGATATGTCTTGGCAAAAATACAAGGACTTATTGTCAACATTGTGATTTCTGAATTACTTACATATTCAGACTTTACCCTCCTGCAAGGTGATTGCATGGAGCGACTGAAAGAGATAGAGGACAACTCCATCAACGCTATCTTTGCTGACCCGCCGTATTTTCTGAGCAACGGCGGAATATCTGTGCAAAGTGGCAAGCAAGTATGCGTGGATAAGGGAGATTGGGACAAAGGAGGCACACCCGAACATATCTATCAGTTCAACCGCCAATGGTTGTCGCTATGCCGAAACAAACTAAAAGACGATGGCACTATTTGGATTTCGGGTACATACCACAATATCTTTGTGGTGCAACGCTGCTTGCAAGAATTGGGTTACAAGATACTCAATGTGATTACTTGGCAGAAGTCAGACCCACCACCCAATCTCTCGTGCCGTTATTTTAACTTCTCAACCGAGTTGATTATTTGGGCACGCAAGTACGAGAAAAAACCGCACAAGTTCAATTACGAAACGATGAAGCAACTCAATGGCGGTTCGCAAATGACGGATGTGTGGCGCATTCCGGCAGTGGGGATGTGGGAAAAGACTTGTGGTAAGCATCCGACACAAAAGCCCCTCCGCTTGTTGTATCGCATTGTGTTGGCATCAACGGACGAGGGTGATACTATCCTTGACCCCTTTGCTGGTAGTTCTACAACCGGTATTGCAGCCAACTTGCTCGGTCGTAAGTTCATTGGAATTGAGCAAGATAGTAATTTCATCGAGTTGAGCAAATGCCGTCGTGCATTGTTAGACTCCCCTGAAGAGTTGCAAAAACTCCTCCGTAAGATGCGCGAGACACCCGAAGAAACCACTGTGCTTGTTAATCACGCACGCCCAAAGGACTATGAGTTGATGTTAGAAAAAGGCTTATGCTATTTGCGTGCCGGAGATAGTAAAGGTTCTTTGCTAGTGCAAAAAGGATTTGAACGCTTAGGGTATGTACTATTGCATAGCAATGGCGAAAATCCACAGTTATTCAAACTTACAAAAAAAGGCTTTCAGATTTGGACGGCAACGGCATTGCAAGACATAGGTTTTAGTGCAGAGAATGCGCCATATTATGCAGTTTTGCACTTCGATACAAGTACGGCTATACAATATGACCATAGTGTTTCACTCTACCAACGAGTCTATACTAATGTAGCCAAAATCCGTCCACTGAGTGATTTTATGGGAAGCAGATAGTAATACTAAAAAAACAAAAATACAACACAGATAGAGAAATAGAAATTAGGTAGTAGAAAGCGGTATTTTGTAACAAAATGATATTTGAGAATATGGCGTTAGGTCTCGATGAGGTCTCGACAAAGTTTCGACGAAATCGGCTCAAAAACGAAATGGCATTTTGATAGTATTTTTGAGAAATTAATGACAATTCTTTAGTGGGGATTAGTAGAGTTTGCGGGGTGATGTGGGCTTGCGAGGAGACTGATGCGGGATGCGGAGAGAATGATAAAAAGAGGGCATCTACGATTTGTTAGATACCCTCTTTTTTATTTATCGGATTTTAATTCGTTGCGAATTAAATGGTTTTGAGGTATGCAGAGACATTTGCTTCGATGCGGGCAGAGAGAGCGGATGGAGTGAGGCTCTCGGCTTTGGTGAACGGTTCGCCCGTGATATGCTCGTAAAGTTCGATATATCGGTCGGTAATACCACTGACGATAGCGGGCGTCATCTCGGGAACCGTTTGCCCTGCTTTGCCCTGGAAGCCCTCAGACATCAGCCACTCACGGACAAACTCTTTGGAGAGTTGGCGTTGCGGTTCGCCATTGCGGAAACGCTCTGCGTAGCCGTCGGCATAGAAATAACGGCTTGAATCGGGGGTATGTACCTCGTCCATGAGCAGAATCTTGCCGTTGTACTTACCAAACTCATACTTGGTATCGACCAGAATCAGTCCATGTTTAGCGGCAATCTCTTGTCCGCGTTGGAAGAGAGCCAAGGCGTATTGCTCGACCTGTGCGTACTCGTCGGCAGGCACGAGACCCCGAGCGATAATCTCCTCGCGCGAGATGTCCTCGTCGTGGGTACCAATCTCTGCTTTGGTGGTAGGCGTGATGATGGGTGTGGGGAACTGCTCGTTCTCACGCATACCCTCCGGCAAGCGTACACCGCATATCTCGCGTACTCCCGATTGGTAGGCACGCCATGCGCTACCGCACAAGTAACCACGGACAATCATCTCCACCGGATAGCCCTCGCAGCGCAGTCCGACAGAGACCATCGGGTCGGGCGTAGCCAAGAGCCAGTTGGGCACGATGTCGGCTGTATCGCGAAGGAACTTAGCGGCTATCTGATTGAGAATCTGCCCTTTGTAAGGAATACCCTCGGGCAAGATGACATCGAAAGCCGAGATACGATCGGTAGCCACCATGCAGAGCAAGTTCTGACCGAGGAAATAGACATCGCGTACCTTACCATGATACACGCCCGTTTGACCAAGGAACGAGAAAGAAGTTTGCGTTAATGCGTTCATAATAAGTTTATTCGTTGATAAGTTTATTAGTTGTTTAATAGGTTTTACTTATACTCATCCCACGAGCGGATGTCGAGGTCATCGAGGCTAATCGTACAGAAAGCATTGATGAACGCTGCCGCCAGACGGGGGTTGGTGAGCAACGGGATATTGAGATCGACTGCTGCACGGCGTACCGGGTAGGACTTATCCTGCGAAGGATCGGAAACGATGTCTTTTGGAATGGAGACGACCATATCTATCTTGTGCGCATGCATGAGTTCGAGTGCCTGCGGCTGCATATCCTTGTCGTGGGGGTGATAGACGAGGGTAACGGGAACGCCTATCTCATCGAAGAAACGCGCCGTACCCGGAGTAGCATAGAGCAAGTAGCCATGCTCGACGAGTTGGCGTGCAGCATCTTGAAGCGCCACTTTGTTTTTGGCTCCACCGATAGTGAACAGCACCGATTTCTTGGGGATACGCTGCCCGACGGAGAGCATAGACTGCAGCAAAGCATGGTTGGCATCATCACCGAGGCAGCCGACCTCACCCGTAGAAGCCATATCGACACCCAAGACGGGGTCGGCATTCTGCAAGCGATTGAAGGAGAACTGCGATGCCTTGACACCGACATAATCGAAGTCGAAAAGCGACTTTGCCGGTTTCTCGACAGGGAGATGGAGCATGATGCGCGTAGCGATGTCTATGAGATTGATTTTGAGTACCTTAGACACGAATGGGAAGGAGCGTGAGGCACGCAGGTTGCACTCGATGACCTTAATCTCGTTATCACGGGCGAGGAACTGGATATTGAAGGGACCGGATATTTTCAATTCGCGAGCGATATTGCCCGAAATCTTCTTGATACGGCGCACGGTCTCGACATAGAGTTTCTGTGCGGGGAACATGATTGTAGCATCGCCCGAGTGGACACCTGCAAACTCGACATGCTCGGAGATGGCATAGGCGATGATCTCGCCATCACGCGCCACGGCATCCATCTCGACCTCTTTGGTATTGAGCATAAACTTAGAGATGACGACAGGGTGCTGCTTAGAGACATTGGCTGCGAGTTGGAGGAACTTGGTGAGTTGCTCTTGGTTGGAACAGACATTCATTGCCGCACCCGACAAGACATACGACGGGCGCACCAAGACCGGGAAGCCGACTTTATCGATGAAACATTGCACATCGTCCATCGAAGTGAGGGCACTCCATTCCGGTTGATCCACGCCAATACGATCCAACATAGCGGAGAACTTATCGCGGTCCTCGGCATTGTCGATTGATTGGGCGGAAGTACCGAGAATAGGCACTCGCTGCGCATCGAGTTTGAGGGCTAAGTTGTTGGGTATCTGTCCGCCGGTGGAGACGATGACACCAAACGGATTCTCGAGTTCGATGATGTCCATCACGCGCTCAAAGGTGAGTTCGTCGAAATAGAGACGGTCGCACATATCGTAGTCGGTGGAGACCGTCTCGGGGTTATAGTTGATCATCACCGAGCGGTAGCCATTGTTGCGAATAGTCTGCAACGCCTGGACACCGCACCAGTCGAACTCGACCGATGAACCGATACGATATGCCCCCGATCCAAGCACGATAATCGATCGATGGTCTCCCACATACTGCACATCGGATTGCGTGCCGGAATAAGTGAGATAGAGGTAGTTGGTCTGCGCCGGATATTCGGCAGCCAGAGTATCGATCTGCTTGACGACAGGCAGGACACCGATAGACTTGCGATAGGTGCGAAGCATAAGGACGGCAGCATCCATATCCATCTTCTGCCCCAGCCCGATAGCGCGGGCAATCTGGAAATCGGAGAAACCTTGCTGCTTAGCACGGCGGAGAAGGTCGGCATCGAGTTTATCCAACGACTCTACACGGCGCAAGCGCGCATCGGTTTGGATGATATGGTCGAGGCGTTGCAAGAACCAACGGTCGATACGGGTGAGGGCGTGTATGCGGTCGATAGAATAGCCCTCGTACATAGCCTGTGCGATAGCGAAGATACGCTTGTCGGTAGGTGCGGAGAGGGCTGCATCCAAGTCATCGACATGGAGGGCTTTGTTCTCGGTGAAACCGTGCATCCCCTGCCCTATCATACGCAGACCTTTTTGAATAGCATCCTCGAAAGTGCGACCAATAGCCATCACCTCGCCGACTGATTTCATAGACGAACCGAGTTCGCGATTGACGCCACGGAACTTAGACAAATCCCAACGAGGAATCTTGCAGACTACATAGTCGAGTGCGGGTTCAAAGAACGCGGGAGTGGTTTTGGTCACGCTGTTGTTGAGTTCAAACAAGCCGTAGCCCATACCCAGTTTGGCTGCCACAAATGCCAAGGGGTAGCCCGTAGCCTTGGACGCTAGCGCAGAGGAGCGCGACAGACGCGCATTGACCTCGATGACGCGATAGTCCTCGGACTCGGGGTCGAAAGCATACTGCACATTGCACTCGCCGATGATACCGATATGGCGAATGATCTTGATAGCAAGCGCACGCAGTTTGTGGTACTCGGCATTAGTGAGCGTCTGCGACGGAGCGATGACGATAGACTCGCCCGTATGGATACCGAGCGGGTCGAAGTTTTCCATATTACAGACGGTAATACAGTTGTCGTATCGGTCGCGCACGACTTCATACTCAATCTCCTTCCAACCTTTGAGCGATTTCTCAACCAGCACTTGCGGGGAGAAAGAGAAGGCTTTTTCGGCCAGGGCATTGAGTTCCTCCTCGTTGTCGCAGAAGCCCGAACCCAATCCGCCGAGGGCATAAGCCGCACGAATGATAACGGGATAGCCCAAGTCGGAAGCCGCCTTGCGCGCTGCCTCGATAGACTCGCAAGCCTCTGATTTGATGGTCTTTACGCCAATCTCGTTGAGCCGCTCGACGAAGAGTTCGCGATCCTCGGTATCGATGATGGCTTGGACGGGTGTACCCAGCACTTGAACGCCGTATTTCTCCAAAACGCCCGAGCGATAGAGTTCTACACCACAGTTGAGAGCCGTCTGCCCACCAAAGGAGAGAAGGATGCCATCGGGACGCTCTTTGGCGATGATACGCTCGACGAAATAGGGCGAAACCGGCTCGAAATAAATCTTGTCGGCAATACCTTCGGAGGTCTGCACGGTAGCGATATTGGGGTTGATGAGCACTGTGGTAACTCCCTCTTCGCGAAGGGCTTTGAGTGCCTGCGAACCCGAATAATCGAACTCGCCCGCCTCACCGATTTTCAAGGCACCGGAGCCTAATATGAGAACCTTATTTATATTGTCTAACTTCATATTCTATTTTCAATTTAACCATTATGGAATTGCCGATGTGCGGCATATCATTATCAGAGACCTCGTACTCGATTGATGAACTCATCGAAAAGGAACTCGGTATCGACAGGTCCGGAGCATGCCTCTGGGTGGAACTGGGCGGAGAACCAGGGGAGCGACTTATGGCGGATACCCTCGTTGGAGCCATCGTTCATATTGACAAACAGCGGTTCCCAATCGGCTGCCAGCGTGGTAGTATCGACGGCATAGCCATGGTTCTGCGATGTAATGAGGCAGCGATCCGTACCCACTTGGCGCACCGGCTGATTGTGGGAACGATGACCATATTTGAGTTTGTAGATAGTAGCACCTGCCGCCTTACCGAGCAATTGGTTGCCCATACAGATACCCATAAGCGGACGCACCGTAGCGGGGTCAGCCTTAGCCTGCTCAGAGAGCATAAAACGGCGGATATTCTCTACGGCCGCCACGCAAGTATCGGGGTCGCCCGGTCCATTGGAGAGGAAGAGACCATCGAAATCCAATGTATTAAAATCGTAGTCCCACGGTACGCGAATCACCTCTACACCGCGGCGGATAAGGCAACGGATGATATTGTGCTTGACACCACAATCAACCAAAAGCACTTTTTTCGGTGTGTCCTCGACAGGAACGGCGGGCGCATAGCGAATGACCTCTTTGGTAGAGACCTTATCCACAAAATTGACGCCGGCATACTGCGCTTGGGGTGCCTCTTCGCAGCCCTCGATGGTGATTGTACCCATCATCACACCATTCTCACGGAGCAGTTTGGTGAGGGCACGCGTGTCGATCCCCGTGATCCCCGGGATATGCTCTCGGCGCAACCAGTCGCTCAATGACTCTTGGGCATTCCAATGGGAGTACTCACCGCTGTATTCCGACACGATGATAGCCGAAGCATAGATACGATCGGACTCCATAAATGTGGCAAGTCCGTTGGGCTCAACAGTGAACGGTGGGACGCCATAGTTACCAATAAGCGGATAGGTCAGCACCATCAACTGCCCAGCATACGAAGGGTCAGTAAGCGACTCGGGATAGCCCGACATGGCTGTATTGAACACGACTTCGCCCGATACGGACGCCTCGTAGCCGAACGAGGTGCCTACAAAAGTGGAGCCGTCTGAGAGACGCAAGATTGCTTTACTCATTATTCTTTGGGTTATAAAAAATTGGTTCTAAAACTGAGAAATAGATTCTTCGACATAGTCGATAAACGCTTGATTCAAGCGACGGACACCCCCGGGTGTGGGGAAATCGCCCGAGAAATACCAATCGCCCGGGTGGTCGGGACAAGCAGTATGCAGACCCTCGATGGTCTGGAAGATAATCTCCACGGGACTGGTAACCTCGGGACTACGAAGCAGTTGTGCCATCTTAGCCGACACCTCTTCGTCGGAGAACGGCTCGTAGATAAGGCGCACATAGTTCTGATACTGCTCTTTGGGCAGCCCTTGCTCCATAGCATCACGCTGCTTGAGGCAGAGTTGGTAAACCTCATCGATACGCCCTTGCATTCCGCGATCACGGAGCAATGCAATGGCTGCTTTGAAGGCGATGAACTCGGAGAAACGCGCCATATCGATACCGTAATAATCGGGGTAGCGTATCTGCGGAGAGGAGGAGACAAAGATGATCTTCTTGGGTTGCAGACGGTCGAGAATACGAATGATTGACTCGCGCAAAGTGGTGCCACGCACGATCGAATCATCGATGACCACGAGGTTGTCGATATGCGGACGGATGGTGCCGTAGGTGATGTCATAGACATGGGCGGCAAGGTCGTTGCGCGAGTTGGACTCGGTGATAAAAGTACGCAGTTTGATATCTTTCCACACCACTTTCTCTCGGCGAACGGGCTTGCCCGTGAGGCGTTGAACCTCGTCAGTCATACCGTAGTATGCCACTTCTGCCGTATTGGGGATAAACGAGAATACGGTATTCTCCACATCGTTGTCGATACTCTCCAATATCTTAGGCACGAGAGCGGCACCGAGTTGCTTACGCTCGAGATAGATGTCTCGGTCGGATCCACGCGAGAAATAGATACGCTCGAAGGAACAAGCCTGCAGGCGATGCGGTTCTAAGATCTGCTGCAGACGAATCTGCCCCTCTTGCGATACGATGATTGCCTGACCGGGGAGCAACTCATGTACCTCCCCGATTGGCACATTGAAAGCCGTTTGCAGCACAGGGCGTTCGCTGGCTAAGACCATGACTTCGTCGTTGTAGAAATAGAACGCAGGGCGTATTCCCCACGGGTCGCGCATAGAGAAGGACTCGCCGCTACCCGTCATACCGCACATCACATATCCTCCATCCCACAACGGACTGCAATCACGAAGGACATTGGCCACATCGATATGCTGCTCGATGTATTGCGTGATGGCCATTCCTGCAAGCCCCTGCTTCTTGGCGATGTCGTACAAGCGGTCGGACTCACGATCGAGGCGATGCCCCAACTGCTCCAAGAGGACATAGGTATCGGAATTGATACGAGGGTGCTGACCTAACGACTTGAGGTGTGCAAAGACCTCATCGACATTGGTCATATTGAAGTTGCCGCACATCACGAGATTGCGTGCGCGCCAGTTGTTGCGACGCAAGAAAGGATGCACATACGATATGCCGCTCTTGCCCGTAGTGGAGTAACGGAGGTGTCCGAGGTACATCTCGCCTGCATACGGCACATAATGCTCGGCATAATCGGGGTCGCGCAAGAAAGCGGGATCGTACTCCGCTATTTTCTTCTGTACCTCGCCGAATATCTCGGTGATAGCACCGCTACCCAAAGCACGCTCACGGAAGATAAACTCCTCGCCTGCCTCGGCTTGCATCTTCACGCACGCCAAACCGGCACCCTCTTGACCGCGGTTGTGCTGCTTCTCCATGAGCAAGTACAACTTATTGAGTCCGTACTGCCATGTTCCGTATTTCTCGTGATAGAAAGAGAGCGGTTTGAGCAGGCGCACCATAGCCACACCGCACTCGTGTTTCAGTTGTTCCATCTGAGTTGAATAGTTGATAAAAAGCGACTTATCTGACGATTGTTTCTGAGCGTTCGGGGCCTACGGAGATGATACTTACCGGTACGCCAGTGTACTGCTCGATGAAAGCGATGTAGTCTTTGAGCGGTTGCGGCAGTTCGTCGTAGGTTCGGCACTTAGAGACATCGGATTTCCAACCGGCAAACTCCTTGTATATCGGTTCGATATTGGTGTCGGTTGCCTCGAATGGGAAATAGTCGATCTCTTTGCCCTCTAAGCGATAGCCGACGCAGACACGGATAGTATCAAAATCGTTCATCACATCCGATTTCATCATAATGAGGTGGGTGGTGCCGTTCATCATAGCCGTGTAGCGCAGTGCTACCAAGTCGAGCCACCCGCAACGGCGAGGACGCCCTGTGGTAGCCCCGAACTCGTGTCCGATACGGCGCAAGGTCTCGCCAGTCTCGTCGAACAACTCGGTGGGGAATGGTCCGGCACCTACTCGTGTGCAGTAGGCCTTGAAGATACCATAGACTCTGCCAATATGTGCGGGTGCAACGCCAAGTCCGGTGCAGACACCTGCACAGAGCGTAGAAGAGGAAGTAACGAACGGATAAGTACCGAAATCGACATCCAGCAGCGAGCCTTGTGCGCCCTCCGCAAGTATGGATTCGTTTTGGCGAAGCAGTGCATTCACCTCAACTTCGTTGTCGATGATAGGGAACTGCTTGAGCGATTCGCACGCATTGAGCCATGCTTGGTCGTCCACCTCCACATTGCCCAACTGCTGCAAGTGCATTGCCTTGAGCGCATTGTAGCGCTCCATAAAATCCGCACGCAGAATATCGCCGACGCGCAGACCATTGCGAGCAATCTTATCGGTGTAAGCGGGACCTATACCCTTGCCGGTAGTACCCACTTTGTTTTTGCCTTTCTTTGCCTCCTGCGCTGCATCGAGCAAGCGATGGGTAGGCAGAATCAGATTAGCGCGTTTGGCAATACGCAGCGATGCTTTGACATCGACTCCCATTGCCTCGATAGCGTGAATCTCCTCCATGAGAATGAGCGGGTCGATGACTACGCCGTTGCCGATGATGTTGGTCGTCCCTTGGCGGAAAATACCCGACGGCACAGTATGCAGCACGAAACTGCTATCGCCGAAATAAATCGAGTGTCCAGCATTGGGTCCGCCCTGGAAGCGTGCTACCACATTGTACTGCGAGGCGAGGACATCCACGATTTTGCCTTTGCCCTCATCGCCCCATTGCATGCCTAAAACGACATCTACTTTTTGCATATCTGTTGAGTTTTTTGATTTTCTAATTAGGTAATATAGAGGATCTAGGAAATCTAGATATTCTAGGTATTTTTAGTCTTTGAATACTTTGTTGAAGATATAATCTACCCGCTTCATGTAGTAGTCGAGCGTGAAGCAAGCGTCGATCTCGTCGGGAGTAAGATGCTCGGTGATGGCGGGAGTAGCCTTGAGGTTGTCTTGCATCTCGCCACCTTCCATGAGCGTGCGCATTGCGACCGGTTGCACCAAATCATACGCCTGCTCACGAACAAAACCTTTCTCGATGAGCGCATTCATCACACGCTGCGCGAAGATAGCCCCGTGGGTAAGACCGATATTGCGGAGCATATTGTCGGGATAGACTACCAAATTAGCCAAGACGCCCTCGAAACGCGAGAGCATATAGTCAAGCAACATCGTAGCATCGGGCAAGACAATACGCTCGGTGGACGAATGAGAGATGTCGCGCTCGTGCCAGAGAGCGATGTTCTCCGATGCCGTACACATATATCCGCGCATTACGCGAGCGCAACCGCAGATATTCTCCGAAGAGATAGGATTGCGCTTGTGAGGCATAGCCGATGAGCCTTTTTGCCCTTTGCGGAACGCCTCTTCCACCTCGCGCACCTCTTGGCGTTGCATATTGCGTACCTCGAGAGCCATCTGCTCCAAAGTACCGGCAATGATTGCCAAAGTAGCGATGTAGAAGGCGTGGCGGTCGCGTCCCAAGACCTGGGTAGCGATAGCCGCCGACTTGATACCGAGATGTTGGCAGACATACTCTTGAATCTCGGGCGGGATATTGGCATAGTTGCCCACTGCGCCCGACAACTTACCGGCTTCGACACCGCGTGCCGCCATCTCGAAACGCTCCATATTGCGCTTCATCTCCTCGTACCACAACGCCCATTTGAGTCCGAAACTGGTAACATCGGCGTGCATACCGTGGGTACGACCGATGACGGGTGTGTATTTGAACTCTTCGGCACGGCGTTTGAGCACAGCCATAAACGACTGTAAGTCGCTACGCAACAACTCGTTGGCCTGACGCAAGAGATAGCCATTGGCAGTATCGACAACATCGGTCGAAGTAAGTCCGTAATGCACCCATTTGCGTTCTTCGCCGAGTGATTCACTGACAGCGCGAGTAAAAGCCACCACATCGTGGCGAGTGATCTCCTCTATCTCGTGGATACGATTGACATCAAACTTGGCTTTTTGGCGCAGCAGTTTGACATCCTCAGCAGGCACCACTCCCAATGTGGACCATGCTTCGGCTGCAAGTATTTCCACTTCGAGATAAGCATTAAACTTGTTCTCTTCTGTCCAGATTTTGCGCATCTGTGGGCGCGAATAGCGATCTATCATTATGATTGTTTTATTATGTTCAATTTTTCCTTGTGTTTCGTCGGTCTTAGGTCTCGATTAGGTCTCGACAAGAGTTCGACAAACAGTTACTCTTTTTCGCGTGGCAAAATGTTCACTTTTACCGCCTCTAACGCTGTCTTTGAGCGTGCTAAAGCATCCTCTACGCTATCGCCTGTAGCCAAGACCACACCAAAGCGACGGTGTCCGCATACCTCGGGTTTGCCAAACAGGCGCAGTTGCACGCCCGGTACAGCCAAGGCTTGCTCCAAGCCCGAGAAGGAGACACGATTGGTGTCGCCCTCGATGACGATAGCCCGAGAAGCCGAAGGACCAAAGAAACGCACTTCGGGAATAGGCAGACCCAAGACAGCACGCGCATGGAGCGCAAACTCGGAGAGGTCTTGACTAATCATCGTAACCATACCCGTGTCGTGCGGGCGGGGGCTGACCTCGGAGAAGATGACCTCATCACCGCAGACAAACATCTCCACGCCAAAGATACCATAGCCACCCAGCGCATCGGTGATCTTGCGGGCAATAGTCTGTGCCTTTTGCAGCGCCACTTCGGACATTGCCTGCGGCTGCCACGACTCGCGATAATCACCGTCCACTTGGTGATGTCCGATGGGTTGCAAGAACAGTGTACCGCCGGCATGACGCACGGTGAGCAGAGTAATCTCGTAGTCGAAACGGACAAAGCCTTCGACTATGACACGGCCTGCGCCTGCACGCCCACCCTCTTGACTTGTATGCCATGCCTGCTCTATCTGAGCGGGCGTCTTGACAGTAGATTGTCCATGCCCCGAAGAGGACATAATCGGCTTAACCACACACGGCAGACCTATCTGTTCGACTGCGGCAAGAAACTCATTGTAGTTGTCGGCGAAGATATACTTAGCCGTAGGCAAACCTAATTCTTCGGCAGCCAAACGGCGTATTGCCTCACGATTCATCGTCAGGAAAGCCGCATGAGCCGTAGGGATAACGCGATAGCCCTCCTGCTCCAACTCGACCAAAGTGGGCGTAGCGATAGCCTCCACCTCGGGGATGATAAGCGACGGTTGCTCCTGCTCGACTATACGGCGCAAGGCAGCACCATCTAACATATTGAATACATGGCTGCGATGTGCCACCTGCATAGCGGGTGCATTGGCGTACTTATCGCAGGCTATCACTTCGACGCCGTAGCGTTGGAGTTCGATGGCTATCTCTTTGCCCAATTCGCCGGAACCCAGCAATAAAGCCCGAGTGGCGATGGGGGTAAGGGGTGTTCCTATTGTCATATCTTTTGCTTTTTTCTAGAGGATCTAGTTTTTTCTATAGGATATAGAAAGTCTAGATTTTCTAGGGGCTGATTAGTTGTTTGATTTCAGTTTCATTCTGCGCTCGAAGCACTCGATGGTGTTGCGCATGAGCATGGTGATTGTCATCGGGCCGACACCTCCCGGGACGGGGGTGATACAGCCGGCAATATCTTTGACCGCCTCAAAATCGACATCGCCTACCAAATGACCGTCTTCGGTACGGTTGATACCGACATCGATGACTGCCGCACCCTGTTTGACAAAGTCGGCTGTAACCATTTTGGCTTTGCCGACTGCAGCCACGAGAATATCTGCCTCACGGCATAGCGCAGGCAGGTTCTGTGTGCGGGAGTGGGCAATCGTTACGGTACAGTTCTTATCGAGCAGGAGTTTGGCCACGGGTTTGCCCACGATGTTGCTACGCCCGATGACCACTGCGTGTTTGCCTGCCAATTCAACGCCTGCTCTCTCCAAAAGGACAATGATTCCTTTGGGCGTGCAGGGATAGATACACGGCTGATTGAGCCACAAGCGCGCCACATTCTCGGGGTGGAAACCATCGACATCTTTCTCGGGCGAGATAGCGTCGATCACTTTCTGCTCGTTGATATGTTTGGGCAAAGGCAGTTGCACAAGGATACCATCGACGCTCTCTTTGCGGTTGAGGGTATCGATGGTCTGAAGCAGTTCAGCCTCGCTTACCTCTTCGGGCAACTCGATGAGTTCGCCATCGAAGCCACAATACTCCGTTGCTTTGATCTTACCGCGCACATAGGAGCGCGAGGCGGGGTTGTTGCCCACGATGATGACATCGAGGCACGGTTTGCGACCATATCGGGCAGCCAACTCGACTACCTCTGTTTTCATCTCGTCCTTGAGGGACTGTGAGAGTTGTTTACCATCAATTATCATAAAGCCCAATGCGCAATATCTTTGCGATAGAATAAGTTTTCACAATGAATCTTTTGTATCTCGGAATAGACCTTTCTCTGTGCTTCCTGCACATTTGCACCCGTAGCGATACACATCAGCACGCGTCCGCCGTTGGTCAGGAGTTGTCCATTCTCGCACTTCGTTCCCATGTGGAATATCAGTCCGTCGAAGCAGTCAGTACCCGTGATGACGGCACCTTTCTCGTAGTGGGAAGGATAGCCTTTGGAGGCCAAGACAACGCCCACCGTGGCTTTCTCGTGCCAACGGATTGCCGACAGGTCTGCACCTGTAGCGATGGCATAGAAGACATCGTAAGCATCGGTGTCGAGCAAAGGCAGTATGACCTCGGTCTCGGGATCACCAAAGCGTGCGTTGAACTCGATGACCTTGATGCCTTGCGGCGTTTTCATCAGTCCGCCATACAAGACACCCGTCAGCGGCAGTCCCTCTTTGACCATCCCCGATGCCGTGGCTTGGAGGATATGCTCAAGGGCGAACTGCTCGTCATCAGAGGTGATGAAAGGCAGCGGAGTATAGGCTCCCATACCGCCGGTGTTAGGGCCTTTGTCGCCATCAAAAGCACGCTTGTGGTCTTGTGCCAAAGGCATAGGATAGACCTTTTCGCCCGAAACAAAACACATAAAAGAGAACTCGGGGCCGGTAAGGCAGTCTTCGACCAAAACCCGCCCTTTGCCGAACTCTTCGTTCACCAACATATCACGCAAGGTGCGGTCTGCTTCTTCGTAGTCTTGGGCAATCACCACGCCTTTGCCGGCAGCCAATCCGTCGTATTTGAGTACCACGGGAAAAGCCCCTTGGCGCACATAGGCGGCAGCCTCTTCGTAGCGGTCGAACGATTGGTAGGCGGCAGTAGGGATATGGTAGCGAGTCATTATCTGCTTGGCAAACTCTTTGGACGACTCGATACGAGTAGCGGCTTGGGTATGCCCGAAAATAGGCATGTTCTCAGCATGGAAAGCATCGACTATACCTGCAGCCAAAGCGGCTTCGGGTCCTACTACCGTGAGATCGATCTGATGCTCTTTGGCGAAAGACAACAGACCTTGCACATCGGTATCTTTGAGCGGTACGCACTCGGCTTGCTCAGCGATGCCCGCATTGCCCGGGGCACAGTAGATCTTGGCTACCTGCGGACTTTGGGACAGAGCGTACACGATAGCGTGCTCGCGCCCGCCACCGCCCACTACTAAAACAGACTTTGTTGCTTGCATATTTGACACCTTATATATTAGTGTTTGAAATGGCGAACGCCCGTAAACAGCATACAAATACCCAACTCGTCAGCCTTGACAATACAATCGTTATCACGGATTGAGCCACCGGGTTGCACGATAGCAGTAACACCGTATTGCGCCGCCAATGCCACTGTATCATCGAAGGGTAAGAATCCGTCGGAGGCGAGGATAAGTCCTTCGGTGAAACCTGCCGCCTGCGCCTCTTTGAGCGCAATCTCCGCTGAGCCGACACGGTTCATCTGTCCTGCGCCGACACCCAGAGTATGTCCGTCTTTGACGACCACGATGGCGTTGGATTTAACATGCTTGACGATGTTCCAACCGAATTGCAAGTCGTGGGTCATGTCGGCCGTCGGTTTGGTTTTGGTAACGCACATCTCGGGAGTGATGGTCTCGATTTGGGTATCTAACTGCTGTACGAGCAGACCGCCGGGAACGGATACATATTGGTTTTGCGGTTCATCAGACGGGGTCATATCGACGATGAGTACGCGCAAGTTCTTCTTGGTAGAGAGGACAGCCAAAGCCTCTTTGGTGAACGCCGGAGCAATGACAATCTCGAGGAAGATAGGCTTCATCCCCAATGCGACCTGCTCGGTAACCTCACGGTTGCAAACGACGATACCGCCATAGATAGACACTTTGTCGGACTCATAGGCTTTCTGCCAGGCCTCTTCGATAGTGGAAGCCACTGCAGCACCGCAAGGGTTCATGTGCTTGAGAGCCACGCAGCAAGGTTCGCTGAAATCACGCACGATATTGAGTGCCGCAGCAGCGTCTTGGATATTGTTGTAGGACATCTCTTTGCCCTGCAACTGAGTGGCACTTGCCAACGAGAAGGGCACCTGTTTAGCCGAAGCGTAGAACTTCGCCTGTTGGTGGGGGTTCTCGCCATAGCGCAAGCCCTGCTTGAGGTCGAACTCGAGGAAGAGTTTCTCGTTGAGTCCGGCTTTCTCACGCATGTAGGTAGCGATGCAGCAATCGTACTCAGCGGTGTGGGTGTATGCTTTGGCAGACAACTCCAAGCGTGTTTGGAGCGTGGTGTTGCCCGTGGCATCGATCTCCTCGAGGACACGCGTGTAGTCAGCGGGGTCGCAGACCACGGTAACATCGTTGTAGTTCTTGGCTGCGGAGCGCAACATAGAAGGTCCGCCTATATCGATTTTCTCGATAGCCTCGGCCATAGTAGTGCCTTCTTTGGCAATCGTCTGACGGAACGGATAGAGGTTGACACAGACCATATCGATCAACTCGATGCCGTTGTCGCGGAGTGCTTGCATGTGGGAAGGTTCATCGCGTCGTGCAAGCAATGCACCGTGTACCTTAGGGTGAAGCGTCTTGACACGGCCGTCGCAGATCTCGGGGAAGCCTGTTACCTCAGAGATGCCGATGGTGTGAATGCCCGCTTCTTCCAGCAGACGCTGCGTACCGCCTGTGGCGATAATCTCCCAGCCGTGCTGCTGCAAGCCCGATACGAACTCTACTAAACCTGTCTTGTCGCTTACGCTTACTAATGCTCTCATATTTTTTGTTCTGCTATTAGTTTGTTTATTGTATTGATGTATAATTCATGTTCTAAGGCGTGCAACATTGCCTCTAATTCGGCAATGTCCTGCCCCTCGTAGGGAACGGCCTGTTGCGAGATAATCTTGCCTCCGTCCATAGTGGCGTCCACATAATGGATAGTAACGCCATATATTTTGACACCATATTCAAACGCCTGCTCTATGGCATGTGCGCCTTTGAAGGCGGGCAGCAGAGAGGGATGGATATTGATGATTCGCTCCGGATAACGGTTGACAAAGGCTTCCGAGAGAAGGCGCATATAGCCTGCCAAGCAGATGAGTTCTACCCCACTCTGCTCCAATAAGAGCGAAATGGCCTGCTCATAGTCGGCTTTGGAGGCATAGTCTTTGGGACAGAAAGCGAAACAGCGGATATGGTGTGCCTTAGCACGGGCGACGACCTCTGCGGAGGGGTGGTCGCAAACGAGCAAAACCACTTGCGCTGCGATACGCCCGCTCTCACAAGCCGATACGATAGCCTCAAAATTGGAGCCCCGTCCACTCGCAAACACTGCCAAACGCTTCTTCATCCTACCGATATTGCCCATTCCTACGATTGAAACAATATATTTACTTGATTGTAACACCCTTTCCCTCAACGATAGTGCCAATGACAGAGGCGTTGAGATGATGTTTTGCCAAGATGTCGATGGCTTGCGCAACTTGGCTCTCGTCGATAGCCAGCACCATACCGATACCCATATTGAAGATGTTGAACATCTCACGGTGCGGGATATTGCCCCACTTCTCCAAGCAACGGAAGACGGGGAGGATAGTCCAACTGCCTTCGCGAATCTCGATACCCTGACCATCGGAAAGGATACGCGGGATATTCTCATCGAAACCGCCGCCCGTGATGTGCGCTACGCCGTGTACATCGAGGGTATGGATGACATCCAGCACCTGCTTGACATAGATCTGCGTAGGTGTGAGTAGCACTTCACCCAGCGTCTTCTCGGTATCCAACTCGGGATAGACGCAACGCAAGTCGAGCGCAGCATCTGCCACAATCTTGCGCACGAGGCTGAATCCGTTGGAGTGGACGCCTGTGGACGGAATACCGACCAGCACATCGCCCACCTTGACCTTGCTGCCATCGATGAGTTTCGATTTCTCTACCACGCCCGTAGTGTAGCCCGCAATGTCGTACTCGCCATTGCCGTACATACCCGGCATCTCTGCCGTCTCACCACCTACGAGGGCGCAACCTGCTTGGCGACAGCCTTCTGCCACACCTGCTACGATTGCCTCCACCTTGGCGGGGATATTATGCCCGATAGCCACATAGTCGAGAAAAATGAGCGGTTCGGCACCCTGTGCCAAGACATCGTTGACGCACATAGCCACGGCGTCGATACCGATTGTGTCGTGCTTGTCTAACTCGAAAGCGAGTTTTAGTTTGGTGCCCACTCCGTCGGTGCCGGAAACGAGAACCGGCTCTTTGATGTTGAGTGCGCTAAGGTCGAACATACCGCCGAATGAGCCGATACCGCCCATAGAGCCTTTGCGCATAGTGGATTTAACATGCGATTTGATGCGGCTTACCACCTCGTATCCTGCTTCGAGGTTGACGCCTGCTGCTTCATAATGTTGTGCCATGTATTTGGTTGTTTTATTTTGCGTTGAACTGTTGGTATGGTGTTCGATCGGTTTTCTTAGGGGAATAACCTATCAATCACCTATTAATCACCTATCAATCTCCTATCAATCACCTATCAATATCCTATTAGTAACTCGGTACAGACTCGGTATTGACTCGGTAGCGGTCCGAGCGGGAGTCGAGGAGGAGTCGAGGAGGATTCGAAGAGGTGCGAGTCGGGTGCGGGGTTCGTGTGGGACAGGTGCGGGGTTCATAATGAGCGGGTCAGCGTTTGCGGAAGTAGCGCACTGCGTTGTCGAAGAGCGACTGGCGTTTCTGACCGCTGATATTCTTGAACACATTGTCCTCGTACCGCTCTGAGTGCGCCATCTTACCGAGTATCTGCCCGTTGGGCGAGATGATTCCCTCAATAGCATAGTAGGAGCCGTTTGGGTTGGCAGGCGATTGCATGGTAGGCTGGAGCGTAACGGGGTCGGCGTATCGGAAAGCCACCTGCCCATTGCGGAACAACTCTGCTGCCAGCGACTCGGAGACAACGAACTTGCCTTCCCCATGGCTGACTGCGATAGTGTGGGCGTCGCCAATCTGCATATTGCTAAGCCACGGACTACGAGTGGTAGCCACAACGGTGGTAACCATCTGCGAGACATGTCGGTTGATGTCGTTGCGGAAGAGCGTGGGCGAGTCGGGAGTTACGCTGCCCGTCTTGCCATAAGGCAGGAGACCGCTCTTGATAAGTGCTTGAAAACCATTGCAGATACCGAGAATCAGTCCACCTCGTGCGATGAGCGATTCGATAGCCGCTGCGACCTTGTGGTTGTTGATGACCGAAGCGATGAACTTACCGCTTCCGTCGGGTTCGTCGCCGGCAGAGAAACCGCCTGCAAACATGAGGATATGTGCACGGTTGATATGCTCGACCATCTCATCGATAGACGCCAAGACATCGGCAGCCGTGAGGTTGCGGAAAATAGTGGTCTCGACCTCTGCGCCCGCTGTGCGCCATGCCTTAGCGGAGTCGTAGTCGCAATTGGTACCCGGGAAAACAGGGATGTACACCAACGGATGTTCGACGGGTTCGCCCGAGTAGGTCAGCACCGACTGTTGGTTTGCAACCGATTCTGCGCCTGCAGGTATGAGGGCCTGATGTTTCGCCGGAACGGCTGCGGGATAGACCTTGGTGTATGGTGCGCAGCACGCCTCGTGCAGGGCATTTCGGGAGAGCGATACACCATTGATAATCAAGTTGTCGCCCTCGATGACCTGCCCTAAGAGTTCGGCATTGGCGATGTCTAATGGGCAAGTAGCCTCGACAAGGATTGAGCCGTATTGGTAGTCGAAGAGCGAGTCTTCGTTGATATGGATATCGACACCGAGTGCGTTGCCGAACGACATCTTCGCAACGGCTTCTGCGACACCACCGAAACCAATAGCATACGCCGCACAAATCTTGCCCGAGGCGATGGCGTCGGTAGTGGCTTTCCAGTTGGCAGTCAGACACTTAACCGACGGCATATAATTGCTCTCGGGAGTATGGCGAATGAGATAGAGCGAGTGTCCTGCCTGCTTGAACTCGGGGGAGATGACACGGTCAGCACCCATCGTGGTGATACCAAAAGCGATGAGCGTAGGCGGTACGGAGATATGCTCGAAAGTACCTGACATTGAGTCTTTTCCGCCGATAGAGGGCAGTCCGAGCAGGACTTGCATCTTGAGCGCACCGAGCAATGCCGAGAGAGGTTTGCCATAGGTGTGCGGGTCGTGGGTCATACGCTCGAAATACTCCTGGTAGGAGAAACGCATGTGGCTGTAATCGGCACCTGCTGCCACCACTTTGGTGCAAGCCTCGATGACGGCGTAGGCTGCTCCGTGGTAGGGACTCCACTCGGAGATGAACGGATTGTAGCCGAAAGCCATGATAGAGGCAGTGTTGGTGAACCCGTCGGTAGGCAGTTTCTGCACGGAGACTTGGGTCTCTGTTTGCTGGTACTTACCGCCAAAAGGCATCAGCACCGTGCTTCGACCGATAGTGGCATCGAACTCCTCGATGAGGCCTTTCTGAGAGGTTACATTGGGGTCTGCCAGCGCGTTTTGCATTTTTTCAGATAAGTTGTCGCCTGCGATAGTTCGATGGAAGGGGTTCTTATGCTCGACTGCACCGATAGTGGCATCGGCATAGTGCTTTGCACCTGCGCTGTCGATGAACTCGCGTGTGAGGTCGGCAATGACTTCACCCTTGTAGAACTGGCGCATACGCCCGGTAGCAGTAACATCTGCCACATAAGTAACCTCGATATTATCTTGTCGGCAAAGGCGTTCCATCTCCTCACGGTCTTTGGCCTCGACGACAACCGCCATACGCTCTTGGGATTCGGAGATAGCCAACTCGGTGGGGTTAAGACCTGCATACTTGGTCGGCACACGGTCGAGATAGATATCGAGCCCGTCAGCCAACTCGCCGATAGCCACGCTGACACCGCCTGCGCCAAAGTCGTTGGATTTCTTGATGAGGCGTGTGGCTTCGGGACGGCGCATGAGGCGCTGCAACTTACGCTCTTCGGGGGCATTACCTTTCTGCACCTCGGAGCCGCAAGACTCGAGCGAAGCCTCGGTGTGCTCTTTGCTACTGCCCGTAGCGCCACCGATACCATCGCGCCCCGTGCGCCCGCCGAGGAGCAGGATGACATCGCCCGGGACAGGCGATTCGCGGCGCACGGCATCAGCACGGACTGCACCGACCACGGCTCCGACCTCTAATCGCTTAGCGACATAGGCGGGGTGGTAGATCTCACGCACATGGGTAGTGGCAAGGCCTATCTGATTGCCATAAGAGGAATAGCCTGCAGCGGCTTTGCGCGATATGATTTGCTGGGGCAGTTTGCCCGTAAGTGTCTCAGAGACAGGTTTGTAGATGTCGCCTGCACCGGTAACACGCATAGCCTGATAGACATACGCACGCCCCGACAGCGGGTCGCGAATGGCTCCGCCAAGGCATGTGCTGGCACCGCCGAAGGGTTCGATCTCGGTAGGGTGATTGTGGGTCTCGTTTTTGAACTGCAAGAGCCATTTCTCGGTTTTGCCGTCCACATCAACATCGATGAAGACCGAGCAGGCGTTGTTCTCCTCACTCTGCTCCATATCGTCGAGCAGACCTTTGCTGCGGAGATAGCGCGCACCGATAGTGGCTAACTCCATGAGGCACAACGGTTTATTGGTGCGGCCGAGTTCGGCACGGATGTCATGGAACATACCGAGTGTGCTCTCAATCTCATCACGGACAAACGAGTCATCGATCTTGATCGTCTCTAAGACTGTGGTGAAAGTGGTGTGGCGGCAATGGTCAGACCAATAGGTATCGAGGATACGCAACTCGGTCTCTGTGGGGTTGCGTTGCTCGCGAGTGAAATAACGCAGTACCTCGCGCAGGTCATCGGCATTCATCGCCAAGCCCCACTGCTTGCAGAAAGGTGCCAAATCCTCTTCGCGCATATCGAGGAAACCGTCCAACTGCGCCAAGGGTTTGACATCGGCGTGCTGAATCTGCTCCAAACGAGAGAGGTCTTTCTCACGCGACTCCACGGCGTTGATGTAGTAGTGGCGAATGCGTGCGAGGTCGGCATCGCTGATCGTATCATCGAAGATGAGCAGGCGTGCGCTGCGTATCTGAATGTCGGCAGCGGGGTCGATGAGGTGTACACAATCGACAGCCGAGGAGGCGCGTTGGTCGAACTGCCCGGGAATAAACTCAACGGCAAGATAACGCTGCCCTGTAAGGTCGCAAGTGTCTGAAACTATGTCGGTTACAACCTCACCGAAGACGCTGTAACGACTGCGCTCCAAGAGGTCGGGCGTAAAGCCGAAGAGGTCATATACATTGATGTAGCGCAGTTGAGCGATATGCAGTTGCAGGTTCTCGTTCAACTCCTGACGGAGGCTCTCCGCTTCGACACGGAAAGCCGGGCGTTTCTCTACATAGATACGATAGTTAGCCATGTTGATAGGTGTTGTTTGGTAGGCAGGAATGCTTAGAAATATACAACATTTTGCTGCCTGTTGTTTGGATGTTAGGACTGCCTTAGGTCTCGATTAGGTTTCGACTAAGTCTCGACTAAAGTTCCTAACGATTGGTGAAAGAAAAATAGAACATATTGTGTGGCTGTCCGAGGCCATGCAGCGGCTATCGGACAACCGCTTTGACATCAGATGACGGTAGCGAGTACCTTCTCGGTTTGCTTGCGGCGGAAATCCTCCAACCGAGCAAGCAACGCAGCATCGTTGAGCGCAAGCATCTGCACGGCAAGGAGTGCGGCATTCTTAGCACCATCGATAGCGACACACGCCACAGGTATTCCGCTCGGCATCTGCACCATACTCAACAGACTATCCAGTCCGTCGAGCGTCTTGGAGCGCACCGGAACACCGATGACAGGCAGTGTGGTGAGCCCGGCAATGACGCCTGCGAGGTGCGCTGCGCCTCCCGCTCCGGCGATGATGACACTCAGTCCGCGCTCGCGTGCACTCTCTGCCCATTCCATGAGGGCGTGCGGGGCGCGGTGTGCGCTGATGACGCGCTTATCGACTTCGATACCGAACTCCTCTAATGTCTTGATGGCGGGGGTCATCACCTCAAGGTCGGACCCGCTACCCATGATTACTCCTACTTTCATGTTTATGCGTTTATTAGTTTATTAGTTTATCCGTTTATTGGGCGATGGGTTATTCCCATTCGATCGTTGCGGGCGGCTTGGACGAGATGTCGTAGCAAACACGGTTGACGCCCTTAACCTTGTTGATGATGTCGTTGGAGCATTTTGCCATAAAATCGTAAGGCAGATGTGCCCAATCGGCTGTCATCGCATCGGAAGAGGTAACGGCACGGAGTGCCACGGGATTCTCATAAGTGCGCTCATCGCCCATCACGCCTACGCTGCGTACCTCGCTGAGCAAGATTGCACCTGCCTGCCAAATCTGATCGTAGAGGCTTACCTCGATCTCACCATTCTGCATATCTGCCGGTACGCCCGCTGCCAAGACTGCGCGTGCCTCCTCGCCGGAGAGCCGCACTTTGTACTCACGCAGCCCACGAATAAAAATATCGTCAGCGTCTTGAAGAATACGCACTTTCTCGCGTGTGATGTCGCCTAATATGCGCACTGCCAAGCCAGGTCCGGGGAAGGGATGACGGGTAATGAGGTGCTCAGGCATACCCATAGAGCGACCTACACGACGCACTTCGTCCTTGAAGAGCCACTTGAGCGGTTCGCAAAGCGAGAGGTTCATCTCCTCAGGCAGACCGCCTACATTGTGGTGGCTCTTGATGACCTTGCCCGTGATATTGAGCGATTCGATACGGTCGGGGTAGATAGTACCTTGTGCCAACCACTTGACATCGCCATATTGCTTGTCGCTCGAAGAGCGGATGATCTGCTTAGCCTGCTCGTTGAAGACCTCGATGAAATCGCGCCCGATGATTTTGCGTTTGCGCTCGGGTTCTTTGACGCCCGCAAGGTCGGAAAGGAACTTGTCGGAAGCGTCCACACCGATGACATTCAGCCCCAAGCACTCGTAATCACGCATCACATCTTGGAACTCGTTTTTGCGGAGCATACCATGATCGACGAATATACAGGTGAGTTGGTCGCCTACGGCTTTGTGGAGCAGGACAGCCACCACGGATGAGTCCACCCCACCCGACAAACCGAGGATAACACGGTCGTTGCCAATCTGGTTGCGCAGTTCGCGCACCGTGGTCTCGACGAACGCATCGGCACTCCACTCTTGCTTGCTACCGCATACATCTACCGCAAAATTGCGCAACAAGAGCGTACCTTGCAGCGAATGGAACACCTCGGGATGGAACTGCGTACCGAAGATCGGTGCTTGCGCATTGCCTTCGGGCGCAGGGATATAGTAGGCTGCATTCTTGACCGTCTCGGTGGAGGCTACCACCTGTGCGCCTTGGGGTACGCAGGTGATACTGTCGCCGTGCGACATCCATACCTGCGAGCCGTCGTCGAAACCGCGAAAGATAGGACACTCCTTATTTATATAGGTGAGGTTCTGACGCCCGTATTCGCGTGTACCGGCACTCTCTACCTTACCGCCATAGATATGGCTCATATACTGAGCACCATAGCAGATACCTAAGATAGGCAGACGCCCGCGGATATGCGACAAATCGACATGGAAAGCATCGTCTGCATAGACGCTCAGTGGCGAGCCGGAGAGGATAACACCGATAACATCCGAGTCGTCCTCGGGGTACTTGTTGTAGGGCAAGATCTCACAGAAAGTATCGAGTTCACGCACTCGACGCCCGATGAGTTGTGTGGTCTGCGAGCCAAAGTCTAATATAATGATTTTCTGCATATTATGCTAATTCGCTTTTGTGCAAAAACAGGGATTTATTCGCCGCGTGAATAGTTGGGAGTCTCAGCGGTGATAGTTACATTGTGCGGGTGGCTCTCGGTAACGCCTGCTGCCGTGATACGCACGAACTTCGCCTGACGGAGTTCCTCCAGATTGTGTGCGCCCACATAGCCCATACCCGAACGCAAGCCGCCGAGCAGTTGGTAAATCGTCTCGCAGACATTGCCTTTGTACGGCACACGCCCCACGATACCTTCCGGCACCAGTTTGGAGATATTTTTCTCCCCGCCTTGGAAGTAGCGGTCTGCCGAGCCTGCTTTCATTGCATCGATAGACCCCATCCCACGGTAGGACTTGAACTTACGCCCGTTGTAGATGATTGTATCGCCCGGAGCCTCTTCGGTACCGGCAAACATAGAACCGCACATCACACAGTTGCCTCCTGCGGCGAGGGCTTTGACGATGTCGCCCGAATAGCGCAAGCCTCCGTCTGCAATCACAGGTACGCCCGTACCCGCTACAGCCTTAGCGCAATCGTAGATAGCTGATAGTTGCGGTACGCCCACACCGGCAATGATACGCGTGGTGCAGATACTGCCGGGACCGATACCTACTTTGATACCATCGGCACCGTTCTCTACAAGGTACTTAGCGGCTTCAGCCGTAGCGATATTACCTACCACAACATCTAAGTCGGGGTATTTGGTCTTGATGGTACGAAGAGCATTGACGATGTTCTTGGAGTGTCCGTGTGCGGAATCGAGCACCACGGCATCCACTCCTTCTGCTACAAGCGCATCCACACGCTCCATAAAATCGGCAGTGATACCTACTCCCGCTGCGCAGCGCAAGCGTCCGTTGGCGTCTTTGCAAGCATTGGGAAAGTCCTTGAGTTTGGTGATGTCTTTGTAAGTAACGAGTCCGCGGAGGTGTCCTTCGGAATCCACTACGGGCAGTTTCTCCACGCGGTGTGCCTGCAATGCCTGCATAACGACATCGGTAGAGGTGGATTCGATGGTGATGAGGTTGTCTTTGGTCATCACTTCCTCGACAGGACGCGTCATATTCTGCTCAAAACGCAGGTCGCGGTTGGTAACGATACCTACCAAGAAATTGTCTTTATCCACCACAGGGATACCACCGATATGGTTCTCGTGCATAATACGCAAAGCATCGCCTACGGTCTGCTCGGCTGTGATGGTGATAGGATCTGAGATTAGTCCGTTCTCCGAGCGTTTCACCCTTCTTACCTCAGCCGCTTGTTGCGCGATAGACATATTCTTGTGGATAACTCCGATACCTCCTTCGCGTGCTACGGCAATCGCCATAGTCGATTCGGTAACCGTGTCCATAGCAGCCGACACCACGGGGATGTTGAGCGCAATATGGCGTGAGAACTGACCACACAGAGAAACCTCGCGCGGCAAAACCTCGCTATAAGCGGGCACGAGCAGGACATCATCAAAGGTGAGACCCTCTTGAAGAACTCGTTCTGAAAGCAAAGACATATCTATTTATTTATAAGTTTATACTATTTGATTGCAGCAACAGCAAGTTGCCACGGAGAATGTTCCAAACGACTTGTCGCCGAAAATGGATTAGATCAGATGATCACAATAGAAACAACGCGTGTTGCCCTCGCTGTCGGTATAGACCTTATGCGGTACCGGTTCGGTGGTAACAATACAGCGGTCGTTGTGGCACAATGTTGAAGAAAGCGTGGTTTCGGGTTGCGACACTTGCTCGTCTTTCCACTGCAAGAGTGTGTAGATCAACGCCATACGGACATACTTACCGTTCTCTACCTGTCGGAAATAGGCGGCACGAGGGTCGTTATCTACCTCAACGGTAATCTCATTTACACGAGGCAGCGGATGCAGAACGACCATATCGGGTTTAGCAAGAGCCATCTTCGCGGGGTCGAGGATAAACGAATCTTTAAGCCGCTCATACTCATCAAGGTCAGCAAAACGCTCTTGCTGCACACGGGTCATATAGAGTACATCGAGCATCGGCATAGCCTCCTCAAGGGTATGCATCTCGGTATAGTTGCAGCCCAACTCCTGCTTCATATAGTCCGGCAGACGCAACTCAGCGGGCGAGATAAGCACGAAATGTGTCCCCTCGTATCGGCGCATGGCTTTGATAAGCGAGTGCACGGTGCGACCGTATTTGAGGTCTCCGCAAAGACCGATGGTGAGGTGGTCAAAACGCCCGAGTTCGCGACGGATAGTGAGCAGGTCGGTCATCGTCTGAGTGGGGTGCGAGTGTCCCCCATCACCCGCATTGATAACGGGGATACGGCTGAACTCGCTTGCCACACGCGGAGCACCCTCTTTGTAGTGGCGCATAGCGATGATGTCGGCAAACGAAGAGATCACACGCACGGTGTCTGCCACCGTTTCGCCCTTGCTCACCGAACTAGATTTTGCATCGGAGAAGCCCAACACATTGCCACCGAGTTCCATCATGGCTGCAGTAAAACTCAGTCGTGTACGGGTACTCGGCTCATAGAAGAGCGTTGCCAGTTTCTTGCCTCGGCAAGCATCGGCGTACTTAGCGGGATTGGCAATGATGTCTAACGCACGATTGATAATGCTATCAATCTCCGCTGTGGTCAAATCGGTCGGGTCTAAAAGATGACGCATATTTGGGGTTGAATTAAGTTGTTGATTTCGGATTTACTATGTTTGGACAAATACTATCTATCGGTTCATCCAACTCTCATCGCTCGGATTGTTGCGGAAGCGGATAAGTCGCTCTTTGTCCTCGGGGCGGATATACCCTTCGGCAGCAGCCACCTCGACCAACTCGTCCAAACAACTGAGGCTGTGGTTCTCCACATGTGCCTCGGCAAGTCGGTCAAGACCTTTCTGCATCCCATAAGTGAAAATAGATACCACCCCGAGCACTTCTGCCCCTGCCTCACGCAGAACATTCACTACCTCTATACAACTGCCAGCCGTAGAGATGAGGTCCTCCACTACCACCACTTTCTGCCCGGGCAGCAATCGCCCTTCTATTTGGTTCTGCCTTCCGTGGTCTTTGGCCCCCGAACGCACATAGCCCATCGGGAGATTGAGTTTGGTAGCCGTGATAGCAGCGTGTGCAATACCCGCCGTAGAGGTACCCATCAGCACTTCTGCCTCGGGATAATACTGTCGAATAGTCGCTGCTAAACCGTTCTCAACATCTTCGCGTACCGCACAGTCGGAGAGCGTAAGGCGATTGTCACAATAGATCGGACTTTTGATACCGCTCGCCCAAGTAAAAGGTTGCTCGGGGCGCAAGAAGACCGCCTTAATCTGCAGCAGGTCTTTGGCTATCTGTTCACTCAAATTCATATTTGCTATTTTACGATTGTTCAATTTAGAAACTCCTCAACACAACGGCGATAGGCAGCCACAGGGTCGAAAGCCGCCGTGATAGGACGCCCTACCACAATATAATCGGAGCCGATACGCCGTGCATCGGCGGGAGTAGTTACCCGCACTTGGTCGCCCACCTGCCCGTCGGCAAACCGGATACCGGGTGTAACCGTCAGAAAATCTGCACCGCACGCCTCTTTCACCATACCTGCTTCCAGCGGCGAGCAGACCACGCCATCAAGCCCTGCGGCTTTGGCGCACTCTGCATAGTGAACCACCACTTCGCTCATCTTGCCGGGGATGAGCAAGTCGGTATGCATGCGCTCCTCGCTGGTGGAGGTGAGTTGCGTAACTGCCAGCAGGATAGGGCGGGTACCGTCGGGGCGGGTCAGTCCTTCTATCGCTGCACGCATCATCTCAATGGTACCCGCAGCGTGCAGGTTGACCATATCCACATCCAGGCGAGATAGTACCGCCATGGCCTTCTTCACCGTGTTGGGAATGTCGTGCAGTTTGAGGTCGAGGAATATCTTGTGCCCGCGTGCTTTGAGTTCGCGCACGATAGCGGGACCTTCTGCGTAATAGAGTTCCATACCTATCTTAACGAACGGCTTGCAGTCGGTGAATTGATCCAAGAAGGCATAAGTAGCCTCGGCAGAGGAAAAATCGCATGCTATGATGACATCTTTCATAAGTAAGACTTTCTAATTTACAGGGGTTAGCCTACGCATTTACGAGCGATTGACTATCCCTATTATTTCGTTTATGTTGTTGATTTTCAGTTCGTCGAGCAATGCGGGCAGAGCATCGATGATGTCCTTGCATGCTGTAGGTTGCACCAAGTTAGCCGCTCCTACCTCTACCGCCGTAGCACCCGCCATCATCATCTCCACCACCTCTTCTGCACGGCTCACTCCGCCGCAACCGATGATAGGTATTCGGCAGGCTTGTGCCACCTGATTAACCATTCGCAATGCCACAGGGAAGATACCGTTGCCCGAATAACCGCCGTAGCGGTTGGCCAATACAGGGCGACGACGACGGATGTCGATTCGCATTCCGAGCATCGTGTTGATAAGGCACAAGCCGTCCGCTCCCGCCTCTTCGCAAGCACGCGCAATTGCCACGATGTCCGTTACATTGGGCGAGAGTTTCATATACACCGGCTTATGCGTTACGACCTTGACGGCGCGTGTAACCTCCGCAGCAGCCTGCGGGTCAGTACCAAATGCCATGCCGCCATTATGCACATTGGGGCAGGAGATGTTCACCTCCAGTATCGCCGCATCGGTCTCACGGTCGATACGCTCACAAGTGTAAGCATAATCGTCTATCGAGAAACCGCTGATGTTTGCTATGATCGGACCGCCATATATCTTGCGTAGAGCCGGCATCTCGTGCCCGATTACATCGTCCACCCCCGGGTTCTGCAAGCCCACTGCGTTGATCATCCCATAGTTGCCACACTCTGCGATACGAGGCAAAGGGTTTCCGTAGCGAGGTGCACGAGTGGTACCCTTGCAAGAGATAGCCCCAAGGATATTCAGGTCGTAGCACTCGCTGAGTTCCTGTCCAAAGCCACAAGTGCCCGAAGCAGGAATGAGCGGGTTCTTCATCCGCACACCCGAAAGCGATATTTCTAAGCGACCGTTCATTGGTTCATCGTTGATTTATAAATTTATTTCTTCGGCATGGAACACCGGCCCTTCTTTGCAGACGCGTTTATAGCCGTTCTTGGTCTGAATGGTGCAACCCACACATATCCCGAAGCCACATCCCATACGCTCCTCCATACTCACTTCGCCCTCCGTGCCGGCTGTGGCAATCAGCGCACGCAACATCGGCTGCGGACCGCATGCGTAGTAGTACGACTGCCCCCCGTCCAATGCAGCGGTTACAAACCCTTGCTGCCCATACGACCCGTCGGCGGTGGTAACCACCACCTCGCTCCCCAACTCGGCAAACTCTCTCTCAAAGAACACTTCCTCTTTCGTATTAAAGCCCAAGACCACGCGCACCGCCTTGCCCTCTGCACGAAGGCATTTGGCTAAGTAGTACAGCGGCGGAACACCTACTCCGCCCCCCACCAGCAGTGGTTTCTCGCCCGCACGGCTCAAGTCGTACCCATTGCCTAACTGCGTCAATATGCTGAGTGTCGTCCCCTCGGGCAGCAGCGACATCAAGCGCGTTCCCTCGCCCACTACCTTATATATAAGCGTCAGCACATCCCCCTCCACATCGCAAACCGAGATAGGGCGACGCAAAAAATGCTCGGGTACGGCAATATCCACAAACTGCCCCGCCCTAATGCCGTCGGTCGCTCCACGAAGACGCATTTTGTACACGCGGCTCGCTATGAGTTGGTTGGAGAGAAGGACAAAAGTGGCAGTTTGCATATCGGTTAGAGGTTAGAAGTTAAATCGCTTGCGCTATTAGAAGTTTGACCGCTCTCCGTGTTGTTAGAAGCCTGTCCGCTCTCGTCGGTTGCTTCACTTCGGCGGAAGACGATGTTGCCGTTGTAGGTAGTCTCTAAGCAGCGACCATAGACAGTCCAGCCCGCAAAAGGCGTGGAGTGCCCTTTCGATAAGAATGTATCGGGATTGATTTCGTAGGGTGTCTCCACCTCAAAGGTAGCCCACGAAGTACCTGTCGGCAAGCCCATTATCTCCCTTGCTCTTGTGGACATCAGTTCCACAAGACGCTCCAAAGTAATCAGACCGGTGCGCACCAAATAGGTGTACATCAGCGGGAAAGCACATTCTATCCCTACAATACCGAACGCACTATTCTCCAAGCCGCGACTTTTCTCCTCGGCTGTATGGGGTGCGTGGTCGGTTGCGATAACATCTATTGTGCCGTCTATGATACCCGCAAGGAGTGCCATCTGGTCGTCCACGCCACGCAAAGGCGGGTTCATCTTCCAGCAGCCGTCCTCCTGCAAGTTGCGCTCATTGAGCAACAAGTAGTGCGGAGCCGTCTCGCAAGTAACCTTTGCCCCACGCGCCTTGGCTTCGCGAATCAGTTGCACACTCTCTTTGGTGGAGATATGGCATATATGCAGGCGGCAACCGGTCTCCTCACTCAGGCGGATATTACGCTCCACCTCGCGCCATTCGCTCTCGGAGCAGATACCACGATGATTATGTTCGCGTGCATACACACCCGCGTGTATGTACCCGCCATGCAGCAGACTATTCACCTCGCAGTGCTCCACGATGATACTTCCCACCTCTACACACTGCTCCATCGCACGACGCATCAAGTCCTCGCTCTGCACACCGCACCCGTCATCCGAGAAACCGGCAACCAAAGGTGCAAGTGCCTTCATATTAACAAGTTCACCCTCGCCTTTCCGGCCGAGGGTGATGGTGGCATAGGGGTGCACGCCGATGAGGCTATCGCGGGCAATAATCCCTTGCTGTATGTGCAGATTATCTAAGTTGTCAGGGGCGGGATTGAGGTTCGGCATAGTGAACACATCAGAGTAGCCGGCGGATGCAGCGGCAGAACTGCCACTATGGATTGTCTCTTTTTGGGTAAATCCCGGCTCTCGGAAATGAACATGCATATCCACAAGCGCGGGAATACGAATTATACCTTTTTGTACCATGACTACCTGTTTTGCGAGTGAGGTTCTCGAAATCGAATGCAAAGGTACTGCTTTTTTTTGGATTATACAAGTGCGCCGACAGAATAATTTGCGTTATTCGCCTTAGCCTTTGATTGCCAGTAAGATAGCCCCCACACCACCTATACACCACCCCTTCGCCCCCTCCTCAGTACTCCCCCAAAAAAACACACCCTCAATCCCTAGATTATAGAATCCCTAGACCATCTAGATCATATAGATCCCCCTAGAAGACCATCTAGAGTATCTAGACCATTCTAGATCCCCTAGAGTATATAGATCCCCTATATTCCCTACCGCCCCTCTCATTCATACAACACATTTTAACAAGCATACTGCCCCCTATATGCCCCTCGTTGTGCAGCGGCTGTCCCCTGACCGTAGTATGTTTTTAGTATGTGATTAGTATGTGATTAGTATGTGATTAAGCCAACCCGATAATACCCTTATAATATCCATAGACTACCCATGTAGCGAGCACGACCTTCTTAAAAAAGATTACCAAACGCACCTACCATTGCTTAGGCAAGACCACCCGCCGCAAAATATCCTTATAAAATATCCTCGTAAAATGCCCTTATAACATCTCCACCCGCGAAGTGTCTCCGCAGCGGGCTTGCCAAGCCCGCCCAATCCCCCCACCTGATTATCCCCCCCCGACGCGCAGCAGAGCATTATCCATTCAATGCCGTTGCAAAAGCGGTCTAATAGTATTTTTACGCAAATAATTTGTACATATTTGTATATTTGTAAAAAATATCGTACCTTTGCACCTGAATCTACGCTGGAGGGGATATGTCCTCGTTTCAGGGTGGATTTTTGACATATTGAATAGCGTTTATTGACGCTTTGTGTTTGACAACTCGAAAACTTCGCAACTTTTCATCAAACAGTCAGAAGCAAAGTAGCAATAGATGCCTATGGGTATGACATACCTATACTGCGTCCATTCGGGCGTGGTGTGTCGTCATATCAGCGTAGGTTTCCTGTTGTTTATTTGACTGTTTAGGTAATGCGAAGACCTCGAGTTGTAAGTAAGCAACACGAGGTCTGCGCTTTTTGTGTGTCTATACTGCAAAATAACAATATGTTGGTTAATATGAGGCGTAAATTCAGTATATTATAATCAAAAAACATATCAATATGGAAAACGTTACAGTCAAATCATCCAATTCAAAAGAGACTTATCTTTATAGGATAATGCCTCTGTGTCATTTCTTGCAAATGTTGGACAGCCAAAAAATGTATCTTCCGCGAGTTTCACAATGGGAAGATCCTTATGAGTTGTTTTTGTTCAAACAACATTTTGTAAATTCTACAGGACAAGAAATAGATGTACTATCGCAAGCCTCTCGAATTTATGGGCAATGTTGGTCATCTGTACATAAATCAGATGCATTGTGGCGGATATATTCTCAAGACCATCTTGGCGTGCAAATCAAAACATCTGTGGAAAAACTAAATTCATTGATAGAACAGCAGATTGGCAAGGGCTTGTTCCTACGATTGGAGCAAGTGAAATATATGTCGGAAAAAAACTTGTCCGATTGGATTGCGTCACTAAAAACACCGATGAATAGTGTTCAGGATTCTTTGTTTATAAAACGTGATAGTTTTTCTCACGAAAAAGAATATCGTCTTATTGCGTGGCTTGCCGATGTTGATGAAAACAATAAACCTGTTGCCTGCTGTCCTGACCATATAGACTTATCTATTGATCCATTGCAAATAATTTATGAAGTCAATTTGGATCCTCGGCTAACAAAAGAAGAAGCCGAATTGCTCAAAAATGCCATTGCTTTACGATTAGGAGGTAAGTGCCGTGTCTCACAATCTACTTTGTATAAATTCAAACAACATACGATAATTATCTAAAATAAAAGACTTCCTATGAAACGATTGTTTCCTATAATGTGCACTTTGTTGCTATTGTACTGCCCGTTTGGCTTTGCTGCCATTGTATGGGATGGCACCTCCAAAGCCCCATGGACAAAAGGTAGTGGCACTGAATCGGATCCCTATTTGATAGAAACACCTGCTAATTTAGCCTACTTGGCAGAGCAAGTCCAAAATGGACAAACTTATGAGAAAACCTATTTCATGCAAACGAATGATATAGACCTCAATAATAAAGGGTGTCAGGTAGGTAGTAGTTCTTCCAGATGTTTTTGGGGAATATATAATGGAGGACAAAAACAGATTATCAATGTGTCGGGTTGTCTATTTGGTTATATAAAATCTGCAACCATTAAAAATTTGACGATTGCCGGTACTTCCACCTATCCTATGATAAATAATGTAAATGGCAATGTGTTTCTTGTCAATTGCCACAATAAATCCACTTCTAAAATTCGTCAAGGAGGTGCGGGGTTGGTCAATGTCGCAGAACAAGGCTGCATCACTTTGGAAAATTGTAGCAATAGCGCAATTATAGAATCCAGTGGTTTTATGATTATGCACAATAATGATTACAACCAAATAATAACAGATACTGTGTGTTTAGGAGGTTTAGTTGCTAAGGCACAGAATATCAAAATGAGTAATTGTCATAATGCAGGAGATATCAAATTTGTACGTCCTGGTTATAATAACTATTGGAGTGCAGGAAATGGTTGTGCAGCGGGATTGGTGGGATATGCAAATATATTGACTATTACCCAATCATTCAATAATGGGGAAATCAACTTTGATGGTAGTGGCAAACGTGATTATAGTGGTTCTGGGGTTAGTAAAGTTTATGTTGCAGGTCTGGCATTAGGTAAAGGAAGCATACTGCAATCATATAATATTGGAAATATATATGGAGGTTCCAATTTTAATGTTTCAGGAAGTGGATACCGTGCACCAGAATATGCATATGGGCTTTCAGATTGCACTAATTCTTATTGTTATTCAAAAGGAATTACTATTGTTAATAGGGGCTATCGTTATTGTTTAGGTGGAGTATGTACTAACTGCTATTGTATTTTATCAAAACAAATAGAAAATGTGGCAGATAATACTTCTGTAGATATATATTATAATTCAGATATGCCGGTAACTAATCCTTATAACGCTGTTGCTAAAACCAAGGAGCAAATGAAATCCCCTTCTTTTGTTTCTTTGCTCAATACGGATGGCGACTATTTTTATCCCGACTATACGCATATCAACGATGGCTATCCCATTTTGCGTTGGCAGTTGGAAGGAACTACAATGTATAAGATACGTGCCACTTGTCCGTCTGCACAGGGTGTTGTATCTGGTTCCGGTGAATATCCCGCTACGGCAAATATCACTCTCAAAGCGACGCCAAAAGACGGCTATACTTTCACCGGTTGGAGCGATGGTAATACCGATAATCCGCGTACTATTACGGTCAATGGCAATGCAACCTATGTGGCGCAGTTCTCTCAAGCGGCTTATACCATATATGTGAACCAAGATTGTACAACCGACATAGAATAATATGAAACGGTTTTTCAATACACTGGTGCTGTTGGCAATCGGGTGGCTCACACTATATGCAATAGATCGTACTATTATCGTGAAGTCTTCTGCTTGTGGCACATCTACAGAGCATATTATCCCAGATGGAGCACCTCTGACATTGATTGCCACGCCGTCTTATGGCTATCGTTTTTCTCAATGGTCAGATGGCAGTACAGATAATCCGCGTCTGCTCACGGTTAGTGGGGATGCTACCTATACAGCCGAGTTTGAACCCATTGGGGCAGTTCCTGTTCTTTGCACTATCACTACACAAAGTGAAACTTGCGGGACACCATATACCACGCAGATACCCCAAGGCGTTTCTCTGACGCTGGTCGCCACGCCATCGTATGGCTATCGTTTTACGCAATGGTCAGATGGCAATACTGATAATCCGCGTCTGTTAACGGTTAGCGGAGATGCTGCTTATATAGCGGAGTTTGAGACTATTCCTGATATAGGAGGTGTGCCTTCTGTGTATGCCCACCAAGTCAGTATTCAGGCAAACGAGTGCTCAAGTTCGTTGGTGCGCACATTCGCGGAAGGTTCTATCTTGACACTTCATGCCACCCAGGATGCCACTTGCGGCACTTTTCTGCAATGGTCAGACGGAAATACCGACAACCCTCGTTCAGTGGTGGTTACAGGCGATGCCACTTACACGGCAGTATTTGAGCGAAAGCAGTACACCGTCACCGCCACTGCAGATAATGCTGAGCAAGGTTCAGTATCTATCACCGCAGAATAAATTAACGAAAAATTAACGGCAATTAACGGAGACAAAGAAACACCCGACCATGTTTTTAATGGCTCTTTAATGGCTGTTAATGGAGCAAAATAGGTCTTTTATGGAGACCTCCCGAATTAACGGAAACAATAACAAATAAATACAACAATGAAAAAACTCTTTTCTCTTTTGGCTATGGCACTATGTATCTCAGCCATTGCCCAAGCCGACCAATTAGTAGTAGATTGCGGCAACTCCGCCACTATCACCGCCACCCCCGCCACGGGCTATCATTTCGTGCGTTGGAACGACCTCAATACCGACAACCCCCGCACTATCACTCCCACCGAGGACGCTACCTACACCGCATTCTTTGCTATCAACCAATACACTATCATCTTCCAAAACTATGATGGCACCGAGTTGCAAAAGGAAACCGTCAACCACGGCGATGCAGTCAGTTACAAGGGTACTATTCCCACCAAACCCGCTACGGCACAGTACACCTACACCTTCTCTGGGTGGAGTCCGAACATAGAATATACTGCTACGGCAGACGCTACCTACGTGGCGCAGTTCGACCAAACCACCAACAAGTACACTGTCACCTTCCGCAATTGGGACGGTTCTGTCCTCGAAGCCAAAGACTGGGAGTACGGCACCCTGCCTTCGTATGCGGGCACGCCTACCCGCCCTGCTGACGCCGAACACTCCTACACTTTCTCCGGTTGGGACAAGACCATCTCTACTGTTACCGGCGAGGCTACCTATACCGCTCAATACAACGGCACACTCAATTCGTACACCCTCACCACATCTGGCGAAAACGGTACTACCACGGGCGATGGCACTTACCTCTATGGTAAGACGGTAACTATCACCGCTACCGCCGATGCTTGCTACGAGTTTGTACAATGGAACGATGGCGATACCCACGCTACACGCGATGTTACTATCACCGGCAATGCTACATACACGGCTATCTTCCGCAAAGTACAATATACGATTACCGTACAATCGGACAACGACAGCCAAGGTTCGGTCAGCATTACGGCAATGCCCTAACACAGTATGAGAAAGTTTCTGACAATCATCCTCAGTATAGTCGGCGTGTGTGTTCTCCATGGCGAGAACATGCCGCAGGCTATGCGTGTGGATTGCGGCAGTTGGGTGCAGTTGGTTGCCACACCCTACGAGGACCATCACTTCGTAGAATGGAGCGACCATAATACCGAGCCGAACCGCTTGCTGCAGGTGAACGAAGATGCGCACTACATCGCCTATTTTGCCGCTAACTGTGAAGAGTATGCCAACTGGCCCGTGGTATCGCTCTACGATTGGCTGCTGATGCTCAATGTGCAGGCTATCAACGACCTGGGCTACTATGTATCGCCCGCAGCCGTAACATGGTATCGCGTCGTAGGTACACCCGACGATATGCACACGGCTTTCCCGCAAGACGACCAACTTATCGGACAAGGCTACTATCTGACCTTGGCGCAGAACCTGCAAGGCACAGGCGACTACTATGCCGTGGCCGATGTATCGAATGCGCAGGGTATGCTCTGCGACGGACTGATGCGCTCGGTGATAATCCACCATTCGCACGGTGGAAAAGTCCAACAAGTGGCACTCACACCCAACCGCGTCAATGCAGGAGCAGAGATGCAACTGCGCGGACTCAATCCCGATGAGGAGACCCACATCCGTATCTACAGTTCTACGGGGCAACTGATAGCCGACTATCTATCCTCCGGCACCGACACCTACCCAATAGAAGCCGCCTACGCTGCAGGTTGCTACCAAGTGCAGGTAGTCAGCCCTACCCTATCACAGACACTCCGCTACATCGTACAAAAATAGGCGTTTACAACTATGAATACTTTTAGAAAAACAGTACTTCGCTTGAATGCTTCTAAGGGATTGATGCTTTTCTCAAATACTTTCAGAAAAACAGTACTCTCCTTGCTCTTGTTGGTAGGTGCAACCGCCTACACGCTTGCCCAATCGTCGCATCTGCTTACCTTAGGTCTGCGCGGGGGCGGTGCTGCCCTATTGCCACAAACAACGCAAGACATACGAGGCAAGATGGGAGGCGCAGGCGCATTGGATATCGGGTATGTATGGTATATGCCGGTTCGTGAAGTGGAAATGGGTATCCGTACAGGCGTGGTGATTGGCTATGGTGCTACTACCGCGCAAGGCGGTTGGACGCAATCTTATAGCCGCCAAGATTACTTGGACAACACCTTGGAATATACCACCCAAGCGCAACTATGGGCTAAGCAACAATGCCTCTACGCCGACCTTCCGGTAATGATGGCGCTGCGTGCCAAAGGCGTTGTCTTCAATGTCGGGTTGCTGCTTCAGGCTACACCTTGGCAGCAGACTGCGCAACAACTCTCCGACCCGACCATAGACGCCTACTACCCTGCGTATAAGGTACATGTTACCAACGAACTCATCACGGGTGTTCTACAGCCGGAGCAACTATCGGCCCGCTACCAAGCGGGACTGCCTACTTTCGGCATTGCTGTCGGTACGGAGATAGGCTACGAGTTTCTATTGCCCAAAGGGCAGATAGGTCTTCAGGCGTTCTTTAGTTGCTCGGTATGGAACAACTACCGCTCTACGGGAGACCTTGTCATCGATGTGGCACCTATTGCCGATATAGCGCACCCCGTCCCCGATGTGGCAGCGAATAATGCCCTGCATTCTCTCATCGAGCATACCCACCCGCTATCCTTTGGCATCCGACTATACTACGCCCTCGAATGGCAAAAATAATCGTCTATCAACGAACTTTATATGGCATTTAACGGAGAACAAAGACCATTATGCAGAGACGGAAATTAATGTCTAATTACATGGTAATTATATGTTTCTATCATCCGATGGAACACACAAAAAAGAGACCGACTACCTAAAAATAGTCGGTCTCTTTGGCTTGTGTTACTTTTCTTCACTTTGGATAGCACTCTTAGTAGCAGACGGCTCACTCGGAGCAGGCGTTGGCGCATCGGGCATAACCGATAACGCTTTCTCGACTTGAGGCGTAGCGTTTTGCGGTCTTTGCTTCTTGGGGCGCGGTGCCTTTGGTTTGGCAGCCTTAGGCGCATTAGCAGCAGGCGTTTGCTCTACACTCTGCGCACCCTCATCTATGGAGGGGCTTGGGGAGGTCTTAGGCTGTTGCTTAGGTTGCGCTGCCGCTTTCGGTTGCTTGGGCTTAGCCTCTTGGGGTTGCTTAGCAGCCTTAGCCGGCTGTTGCTCCTTAGTGTCCTTGCGCAGCTCGGAAACCTGTGTAGCCTTGGGTTGAGAAACCTGCTTAGGCTGCTGGGGCACTGCCTGGGGCTGCGAAGGTGTCATTGCTTTCTTGGAAGGCTCTTGCCCCTTCTTCTGCGGTTGTGGTTGCTCTTTAGCATCATCGTGATGCTTTAAGATATTGCCTTTTTCGTCGCAGAAACGCATCTCGAGCATTCCCAAACTTTGGTTCTCTACAAGCCGAACGCCATACTTGCGTCGCCATTGGTTCTTAAGGCTATTCCACCACCCTCGCGAGGCGTAGGAATAGACATAAGGGTGGAGATGTAGGCGAAGACCTTTGCCGTAGAACGCTGTAAAATGCTTAATCTCTTCCTCCACTTGGTCGGTAAAGAGAATAGAAGGCTGTATCTTGCCTTTGCCTTGGCAGGTCGGACACACTTCCATCACATCCACTTCCACCGCAGGGCGCACACGCTGGCGGGTGATTTGCATTAGTCCGAACTTACTGAGCGGCAGCACATTATGCTTGGCGCGGTCGTGCTGCATCAGTTTGCGTACATACTCATAGAGTTGCTGTTGGTGCTCTTTAGAATCCATATCGATAAAATCGACGATGATGATTCCGCCGATGTCTCGAAGTCGCAGTTGGTGTACCAATTCGTCAGCAGCGAGCATATTGAATTGGAAAGCATTTTCCTCCTGGTCTTCGTAGAGTTTCTTGCTACCCGAATTGACATCTATCGAGAATAGTGCCTCGGTGCGGTCGATGATGAGATAGCCTCCGTGCTTAAAGCCGACTACCCTACCGAGCCCCGTCTTCATCTGGCGGGTGATGTCGAACTTATCGAAGATGGGCTGTGTGCCCTCGTATAGTTTGACAATCTTCGCACTGTCGGGAGCAATAAGTCCCACATACTGACGAACCTCATCGTAGATAGCCTTATCGTTGACCTGTATTGCCTCAAAATCGGGTGAAAAGACATCACGGATAACCCCTATCGTTCGCCCCAGTTCTTCACTGACGAGGCTTACGGGTTCTTTCTGTTGCAGTGATTTGACAGTGTCTTCCCAGCGTTGTACGAGCAATCTGAGTTCGCTATCGAGTTCGGCAACGCGTTTATCTTCCGCCACAGTACGCACAATCACTCCAAAACCTTGCGGCTTGATAGAGGTGATGAGTTGTTTGAGGCGTGAGCGTTCCGATTCTCGTTTAATCTTCTGGCTGACCATTACTCCGTCGGCAAGAGGGATAAGCACCATATTTCTGCCTGCGATGCTTATCTCGGCAGTAAGGCGAGGTCCTTTGGTGTTGATAGGCTCTTTGCTAACTTGTACAAGCACATTGTCGCCTACCTTGAGCACATCGCTGATGTTGCCTGACTTGCCCACTTCGGGCTGGCGTGGTGTGCGTTGCAGTTGCGGAACACGGCGTGTGTCTGAACGAGCCTTATCTACATAGGTCTGCAAGGTACGGAACTGAGCACCTAAATCCAAATAGTGTAGAAAAGCCTCTTTTTCGTAACCTACATCCACAAAGACTGCATTGAGTGCGGGCATCACCTTTTTGACGCGTCCGTAGTAGATATTTCCTACGGCGAAATTGTCTCCGTTGCGTTGTTCACGACTTACTTCTTGCAGTCGGTCGTCCTCGGTGAGCGCGATAGCAATCTCTTGTGGCTGTACATCCACAATCAATTCGCTTTTCATACTGTTTACAATAAATAAAAATGCTTTGTGGCAACACATTTGCGCCCAAGTGTGTTTATGCCACAAAGCAGGTTAATAATAAATCGTCTTACTTATGCTTATGACGATTCTTGCGCAGACGCTTTTTGCGCTTGTGCGTAGACATCTTATGTCTCTTATGCTTTTTTCCGTTAGGCATAATGCATTAGTTATTAAATAGTTAATTATAATAGTTGATTATTGTTCAAACTGATAAGCGATTGCTCTGCAAAGCCGATTATCGCAGTTGGTTCTTAAACTCGTTAGCGGGCTTGAAAGCGGGAATCTTATGCTCGGGCACCTCGATAGAAGTGTTCCTAGAGATATTACGAGCAATCTTTTTTGCACGCGTCTTGGTTGTAAAACTACCGAATCCACGAAGATAGACATTATCTCCGTCAGCGACGGCCTTCTTGATGTTATCCATTGCGGACTCTATGACAGTACTGATAGAAGTCTTGTCATATCCAGTTTGGATAGCGATGTTTGTTATGAGTTCTGCTTTAGTCATAATATATAATGTGTATTTATAGTCTAATTCGTGTACTGTACTGCGACGAGCAATTCGCCTTGCGAGCGAAAAACTGTGCAAAGGTACTATAAATTTTTGATTTACAAAAGTTTTCGGGCAAAAAAATCACTCGACAAAGCGAAAAACACGATTTTGATATAGAGAGCAACCTATTGATTTACAATAATTTCGTAATACACACTATAGTTCTCCGCTAACGGCGATTGATTGAGCATTCCAACACTCCTTTAAAGTTCATTAAAAAAAACATTAAGCCATGCGTGAGCCACAGTTCTCCACTGACGATGCCCATTCAGACCAGTTCTATACTGCGTTGGCGAGGCAACTGCTAATGGAAACATTTAAAAGAAACACCAAATACACTATGGTCTATAAAATAGGCAAATAATCAACAATAGCACACTATTTGAAAACAAAAAACAGCGTAGAAACAATATCTACGCTGCTTTGAAAAAAAGTATTTTATTTCTGCAATAAAAAGCGATCCGAAATTGTAATGAAACCTTTACCCTATAGGAGGTTACACAATTTTGGCAGGAATAAGTTTCTCGCGAATCTTGATGTAGATAATCGTTTCCTTCTTAGCAAACTCGGTCTTCACATACCCCATACCGACACCCACCTTGGTGGTAGGCAACATGATACCGCTGGTAACATGACCAATCTGATTGCCCTCTGCATCGCAAATCTCATAACCATTGCGAGGAATAGCACGCTCTTGGCACTCGAAATGCACCAATTTGCGCTTCACGCCCTCGGCTTTCTGCTTGAGGAGGAAGTCCTTGTCGATAAAGTCCTTCGCATCAAACTTGGTAATCCAGCCGAGACCTGCCTCAAGGGGCGATGTAGTGTCGTCAATGTCATGTCCGTAGAGGCAATACCACTTCTCCAAACGCAGACTGTCGCGTGCGCCCAATCCGATAGGAGCCACATTGAATTGCTTGCCTACCTCGAAGATAGCGTCCCAGATTTGTTTGCCATACTCCTTGGGGAAATACAACTCAAATCCGCCTGCGCCCGTATAGCCCGTGTTACTCAGAATAACACCTTGCACACCTGCGAAAGACCATTCGCGGAACGAATAGTAAGGAATAGCACTTAGGTCGGCATCGGTGAGGAGTTGGAGCAACTCGGTTGCTTTGGGACCTTGCACTGCCAACTGACCATACTTGTCGCTCGCATTCTCAAGACTGACACCGAAAGTGTTTTGCTTGTTTACCCACTCCCAATCCTTATCGATATTGCCGGCATTGACCACGAGCAAATACTTGGTGGTGCTGTATTTGTAGATAATCAAGTCATCCACGATACCGCCTTTGCCGTTGGGCATGCAGGTGTATTGCGCCTTGCCGGCAGCAAGTTTGCTGACATCGTTGGTGGTGATATACTGAAGAAAATCGAGGGCTTTCTCGCCTTTTACCCAAAACTCGCCCATGTGGCTGACATCAAAGACGCCAACGCCCTCACGAACGATGATATGCTCTTGATTGATGCCCGTCGGATATTGGATAGGCATATTAAATCCGGCAAACTCTGCCATCTTTGCGCCCAACGCAATGTGGGTCGCCGTGAAAGGTGTTTCTTTTAACATTGTATTGTAATTTAATGGTTTATTCTTGGTTTGTTTTTTCTATTTCTCGGCGCAAATCGTCCAATATCTTTCCTTTGTAAGAAAAGTATTTGGCACCTTGATAGGCACCGGAATTGTTACATTTGTCTTCAGGCATAAATGTCCCCACGAAAGGTGATAGTTTGTAGATACGTCCCTCGTACTCTACGGTGTCGTCGCTTGCCACTTTCACTTGTACACCCGTAGGCACAAAGGTTATCATCTCGCCTATTTGGATACCCACCATACTGAACTTGAACCGCCCGCGTTTAGGCGTATGTACCTGCTCTTCATTGGAAGAGTCTGTACTTTCAGCGGTATGTTGCTCAATAGGTTTATTATCCTTATATACCGTAATTACAGCATCATCCAGCATTTGTGCTATATCTCGAAATATATCCAACGCTACCTGTGGAGCCACATTGAAGAACTCTCGGTTTTGGCGTATGCGCAAATCCGTCAGCCGGTCAATGGTTTTGTGGATATATTTCTCCACATAGTCATATTTAGTCGTCTGAATGGTGGCGTATATCTCAAAAGGCAGTGGCACAGCAGTGTTGTCCAATTCCTTGGAACGTACATCCACGGGGCGTGCACTCTTGCCTATCTTCACCCAGTCCTCTCGAAAACTCGGGTTGGTCAATATATATACATATCCTTTCTCCTCCATAACTTATGCCTTTTCAACAATCTTGAGGATGACTTGCATTGCTTTTTCCATCGAAGGGATGGGGAGGTACTCGAAGCGGCTGTGGAAGTTCTCACCGCCGGCAAAGATATTGGGGCAAGGCAGTCCCTCGAACGAGAGGCGTGCGCCATCGGTTCCGCCACGGATAGGCTGGATATGAGGTACGACACCCACTTCTTTCATCGCCTCTTCCACCAAAGTAACGATATGCATTACGGGTTCAACCTTCTCGCGCATGTTGTAGTATTGATCGCGAATCTCTATCTCAGCCGTACCCTCACCATACTCACGATTGACCTTGCGCACGAGGTGCTCCATCTCGCGTTTGCGGCTCTCGAAACGCGCACGGTCGTGGTCGCGAATGATGTAGGACAAAGTAGTTTCCTCGACGGTTCCATTCATTCCGACGAGGTGGTAGAAGCCTTCGTAGTTCTGCGTATGTTCGGGAGTTTCCCAGCGCGGAAGCATTACTGCCAGTTGGAAAGCGATACGCATCGAATTGAGCATCTTATGGTAGCCATAGCCCGGGTGCACATTGACGCCATGGATATGAATCTTGCAACTTGCTGCGTTGAAATTCTCAAACTCCAATTCGCCGACAGCACCGCCATCCATAGTGTAGGCAAAGTCGCAACCGAACTTCTGCACATCGAAGTGGTCAGCCCCCTGCCCTATCTCCTCATCGGGAGTAAATCCGATGCGTATCTTGCCGTGCTTAATCTCCGGGTGCTGAATCAAGTACTCGCAAGCCGACACTATCTCGGCAAGCCCGGCTTTGTCGTCCGCACCAAGCAGTGTCTTGCCGTTAGTAACGATGATGTCTTGCCCCTTGTAGCGCAAGATTTCGGGATATTTAGCCGTTTCGAGAACGATATTCTCTTCGGCATTGAGCAGGATGTCCTTGCCATCGTAGTCAGCAACAATACGCGGTTGCACATGCTTGCCACTGGCATCGGGCGCAGTGTCCATGTGGGCGATGAAACCGATGGTAGGTTTGCCTGTAGTGTTGGCAGGCAAAGTAGCCATAACATAACCATTCCTATCGAGCGAAACTTCCTCTAAACCAATCTGTTTGAGTTCTTGTTCGAGGTATTGTGCAAACTCCATCTGCCCGGGGGTAGAGGGGGTCATATTGGTTTCTTCATCGGAAGTGGTGCAGAAACTGACATACTTGAGAAATCTGTCGGTGATATTCATTGTATTGTTGTTTTGGGGTAAAAAGACTTTGTTTTTGCTGCGTCTGTTGTGGTGCTGTCTTGATGTAGCACTGCAACACGCAGCGTTATTGTGGTGTAGCAAAGACTACAAGACGATACTCATCTTGTCGGTATCTCCTGCGATGAAGGCAAGGATATTGTCGCAGACCTCTTCGCACATAGCCAAACGCCCTTCCCAAGTGCCGGTACCGGTATGCGGGGAGAGAACGATATTGTTGAGCCAACGAAAAGTGGGCGGAATGACGGGTTCGTGCTCGAAGACATCGAGTGCCGCGCCTGCTATTTGGCGTGTGCGAAGTGCTTGAGCCAAAGCCTCCTCATCGACATGTGCCCCACGCGCGGTATTAATAAGGTATGCCGACGACTTCATCATCTGAAACTCGGGGGCTCCGATGAGGTGGTGTACCTCGGGGGTGTAAGGCAAGTTGAGCGACACAAAATCAGCCGTTTTGAGCAGGTCTTCCTTGCTCATGTAGGTGGCTCCATAGCGTGCTTCGATGTCCTCAGGCAGGCGGTTGCGATTGCAATAGACGATAGTCATTCCGCTTGCTACGGCACGGCGCGCCAACGCCTGACCGATACGCCCCATTCCGATGATACCCAGCACCTTACCATATATAGAGTGGCTGAGATTGTTCATTACTCCGAACTCTACTCCACTCCTCCGACGCATACTCTTATCGAACTCAACAGTGCGTCGTGCAATGTCGAGCATGAGTGTGAATGCCAACTCTGCCGTAGGTTCAACTACGGAATGAGGAGTGTTGGTAACCCGTATGCCTCGCTCACGGCAGGCGTCAAGGTCGATATTGTTGAAACCGACGCCGAAATTGGCAATAAGGCGAAGATTGGGTGCAGACTCAATCATTTCGCGCGTAACGGGTTTATCGAAAGTAGAAACAAGCACCTCGGCTTTAGCAAGAGATGCGTTTAGATGATGCTCCGCTTCTAAGCGGGTAAAGCCTTTCGCAGGCAGTGTGGTTGTAAATGCAATTTCCATATTCGACCACAAAGATACTGCTTTTTCTCGAAACCGACAAAAAAAAATGCAGTTGCGCCTTAGAAAAACGGCTATTACCGGTCGTTTCAAGGCTGCAAAACCGGTTGTGCAGAAGCGGACATACAAAACAAAGAAATATCAAAATGCAAGCAAACAGTGTATTTTGATAGCAAAATGATAATTGCAAAGTATTTTTTAGGTCTCGATAAGGTCTCGACAAGATCTCAATAAAGTCTCGGTAAAAACAGGATAACAAAATGATAGTAACAAAGCAAGAATAGCGAACATTTGACAAAAGAGCCATTTTGCAAATAATGCGTATCGTTTGGGGGCGGTATAGAGAGAACCAACAAAAAAATGCACAGGAATGAATTTGGAGTGGTAAAAATTTCGACACACAAAAAGTGAGAATTTGTTTACAGGGTCTTTTTGTTCGATTTGCGGGGATTTTTTAACAAAAACATCTTTCTCTATTGCGCAGGTGCATTTTTTTTTGTACCTTTGCAAAGATTTTGCGTTACTGCAATCGGATCTGATGTAGTAGCGATAAAATAGTAAAGTGGTCTATAAATGACCAGAAAAAACAACAACTAATCAACAGAAAATTAAGGAGATAAAAATAACTATGGAAGAACAAGAAAAGTATGACGGTTCAAGTATCCAAGTGCTTGAAGGTTTGGAAGCAGTGCGCAAACGCCCTGCGATGTATATCGGTGATATTTCACAAAAGGGTTTGCACCACTTGGTATATGAGGTGGTGGACAACTCGATAGATGAGGCCCTGGCAGGCTTCTGCAACCATATTGAGGTAACTATCAACGAGGACAACTCTATCACGGTACAAGATAACGGGCGTGGTATCCCTGTGGATATGCACCCGAAAGAGCATAAGAGTGCACTTGAGGTGGTGATGACCGTGCTGCACGCCGGAGGTAAATTTAATAAGAATAGTTATAAGGTGTCGGGCGGTTTGCACGGTGTAGGTGTAAGTTGCGTGAATGCCCTCTCGACCAAACTGCATGTAGAGGTGTTCCGCGACGGGAAAATCTATATGCAAGAGTATACCAAAGGTAAACCGACCTGCGCCGTACATGAGATAGGTACCTATAGTAGCGACGAACGCGGAACGGGTACTTGCGTACAGTTCTGGCCGGACGGAAGTATCTTCACCGAGACGGTTTATCAATACGATATTTTGGCTAACCGTATGCGCGAGTTGGCTTATCTGAATGCAGGCGTAAAAATCACGCTGACCGATAAACGCCACGAGATAGAGGCTACTCCGACCACCAACACCGAAGGCGAAGTGGTGGCTCCACAAGGCGTACTTGCTGCAAACGGCAAACGCTACAAAGGTGAGGTATTCTATTCCGAAAAGGGTTTGAGCGAGTTTGTACGCTATATCGACAATATGCGTACTCCGCTTATCTCGGAGGTAATCCATCTCAACACCGACAAATACGGCACTCCCGTAGAAGTGGCAATGATTTACAACACTGACTTCAACGAGAATGTGCACTCGTATGTAAACAATATCAACACGATAGAAGGCGGTACGCATGTGGCAGGTTTCCGTGCGGCACTGACGCGTGTGATGAAGAAATATGCCGAGGATAGCAAACTGTTGGAGAAAGCCAAACTGAAAGACAAAGACGGCAACTCGACCATCGATCCGAACGATTTCCGTGAGGGTTTGACGGCTGTGATTTCCGTAAAAGTGGCAGAGCCTCAGTTCGAGGGTCAGACAAAGACCAAACTGGGAAACTCGGAGGTTGCCGGTATAGTTTCGAGCGCAGTGGCAGAGGCATTGACCGACTATTTGGAGGAGCACCCCGATGACGCAAAGAAGATTGTAGAGAAAGTCATCTTGGCTGCTCAAGCGCGTATTGCAGCGCGTAATGCTCGCCAAAGCGTATTGCGCAAATCGCCTCTTAGCGGCGGCGGATTGCCCGGTAAACTGGCTGACTGCGCAAGCAAAGACCCGGCAGAATGCGAGTTGTTCTTGGTGGAGGGAGATTCTGCAGGCGGTACGGCGAAGACCGGACGCGACCGTGTGCACCAGGCTATTCTGCCTCTCCGTGGTAAGATTCTAAATGTGGAAAAAGCCATGGAGCATAAGGTGTTTGAAAGCGAGGAGGTGCGCAATATATTCACGGCATTGGGTATTACTTTCGGTACGGAAGATGACCCTAAGGCACTAAACCTAAGCAAGATACGCTATCACAAAGTAATCATCATGGCGGATGCCGATGTGGATGGTGCGCATATCGCTACCCTGATTATGACTCTATTCTTCCGCCATATGAAAGAGGTAATCGAGCAAGGACACCTCTACATAGCTATGGCACCTCTGTACATGTGCTCGAAAGGCAACTACAAAGAGTACTGCTGGACAGACCAACAGCGTTTCGACTTCATACAGAAATATGGTGGAGGCGATGAGAAACTGATTAAGACTCAGCGATACAAAGGTTTGGGTGAGATGTCGGATGAGCAACTATGGGAAACCACCATGGACCCTGCGCGTCGTCTGCTGAAGAAAGTAACGATAGAGAATGCTGCTGAAGCCGACCACACGATTGCTATGCTGATGGGTGATGAAGTAGCCCCCCGCCGAGAGTTTATCGAGGAGAACGCTACCTACGCTAACATTGATGCGTAACTACACCTTATATATATAGGTATGAATATAGCCGTTTATTGCAGTGCAAAAGACCAAATCTCGGAGGAGTATAAACTGCTCGGAGATGAGTTGGGTGCGTGGATTGGTCAGCACGGACATACCTTGGTGTATGGCGGTGCGACCGGCGGACTGATGACCCGCGTGAGCCAAGCCACAAAGCAGAATGGCGGTAAGGTAATAGGTGTGATACCCAAGCGTATCATTGCTGCACACCGACAGGCAGACAACTGTGATGAACTCTACACAGTGGAGAATATGAACGAACGCAAACAAAAGATGAAAGAGTTGGCGGATTGTTTCGTATGCCTCCCGGGGAGTTACGGCACATTGGACGAGATGATGGATGTGGTGGCAAGCGGTACGGTAGGTGAGCACCGAAAACCTATCTATATACTTAATTATCAAGGGTTTTACGAAGGTTTGAAACAGCAAACCGAGCACATGCGTGTATTGGCATTCATCCCCGAGCAGGAGAGTTACAAACCTCAGTACGCAGACACATTAGACGAACTATACACAATACTCAAATAAAACACACTACTTATGAACCAACAGACCAGTTTGAAGAGCGATACGCTTTCGACGAGCAAGTTTGAACAGCGTATGGAGCAAATCAAAACCGATATTCAACGCTATCGCAGCATTGAACAATCGGAAGAACTCAAAGAATTTCAGGCACTTAGAGAAGTGGTTGAGACCAAGGAGTTTCAAGACAACAAGAACTATTTGCTCCACCGCAAGTATCGCGATACGGACGAGTATAAAAAGATGTCGCGATACCGCAGGCTAAAACTTTCTCCGCTGGTTCTGCGTTATCGTTGGATACGAACCTATCCAAACTTCAAGGAGTATTTGGCTTTTGCACAAAGCGAGCGTTATGCGGAACTGAAAGACAAAGCCACAGTGGCTGTTTCGAGCGAACTGCGTACATACAAATGGATTGACCGCTCTCTGACGCTGAAAGACTATCGCCATTGCGAGAAATCGGCCGCTACCAAAGAGTTCCTCAGCCTGCGCGAGATTGTCCACACAGAGGATTTTATCAAAAACAATGCTTTTTGGGCAGATTCGAAGCGTTGGTACACTACAGAGGAGAGCAAACAAGACGCTCGTTATCAAGCACTTAAGAAGTCGGATGATATTCGTTTCTACCTATCGCAAGACGCTAATCAGATAGCCTTGTGGGAGAGTTATAAGACGCTCTTTGACGATGAATGCGAGCAGACCACGGCTTGGAAAGCAGGATTCTACTACGACAACAAGAACCTCAAAACCGACCACTCGTACTGCAACGAGCAGCAAGCCAACAACCACGGCAAGAATGTATCGGTAGCAGGCAGTATATTGTCGGTAGAGACCAAGAACGAGGCCGTCAGCGCATCGGCATGGCACCCTACTAAGGGCTTTATCACCAAAGATTTTGCTTGGACGGGCGATACCATACAGACAGCCGAAGTCTTCCAATCGAAGACCGGTGTATTCTTGGCAAAAGTGCGCGTATCGGGTATGGGTAGTGCAGCAGTATATCTCGCTACAGGCGAACGCCAACCTGTATTGAAACTGATGCAATGGGACGGCCGACAGGTGTCCGCAGGTATCCGTACCGCCAAAGACGAAGCCACAGTAACGATTAACGGATTGAAAGCCGGTCAATGGTATGTATATGGTGTGCAAATCACTGATAGCGAGGTAGTTTGGTCGGTAAACGGACAAGAGATACTTCGCATAAAGAACAACCTTGGCAGCAAGACTTTCTACCCTGCCATTGCTGAGTTCTTACCCGAGAACCTGCCTGCCGGAAAGGGGCAAGTAGATGTAGATTGGGTGCGTGTGTATGACCGACAATAAGTAAAAGAAAAGAGGCTATGTTTCTGATTGCAGGTCCGTGTGCGATAGAAAATAGGGAGATGGTCCTTCAGACGGCGCAGACTCTGAAAGAGGTGTGCAACGAATTGGGGATACACCTTATATATAAGTCGTCATTCGACAAAGCCAACCGCACCTCCGCCGGTTCGCAACGCGGCGTAGGAATGGAGAAAGGGTTGGAAATCTTGTCGGAAGTGAAGGCAACTTTCGGGTTGCCTATCCTAACCGATGTGCATGAGTCGTGGCAATGTGCGCCTGTAGCAGAAGTAGCCGATGTATTGCAAATACCCGCTTTCCTAAGTAGACAGACCGATTTGCTCCTTGCATCCGCCCAAACAGGTCGTGTGGTGAATGTCAAGAAAGGTCAGTTTATGGCTCCTTGGGATATGCAAGGTGTAGTAAGCAAGATAGAGTCAGTACCCTCAGACAAGCCCATCGGCGAACGACTTTGGCTCACCGAACGCGGTTCATCTTTCGGGTATGGTAACTTGGTGGTAGATATGACCTCGCTAGTAGAGATGCGCAAGTTCGGCTGTCCCGTGGTGTTTGATGCGACCCACTCGGTGCAGAAACCAAGCAGCCAAGCGGGCATAACGGGAGGCAACAGAGAGATGGTGCCCTACCTCATGCGTGCAGCCTTGGCAGTGGGGATAGACGGACTGTTCTTGGAAGTACACCCCGACCCGGACAAAGCCATATCGGACGCTGCTAACCAAGTGAAACTGAGTGATATACGCACAATCCTAAAGCAGGCATTGGCGATAGATAATGTAGTAAAAACATTGAGATGACATATTCTGAACGCGCAAAAAGTATCTTTGCCGAAGAGATAGGAGAATTAGAAAAACTATCTGCTTCGATAGACGAGAACTTCGATAAAGCAGTAGAACTCATCTATTCTTGCAAAGGCAAACTGGTGGTAATGGGTATCGGCAAGACCGGCATCATCGGACACAAGATAGCCTCTTCGCTGGCATCGACAGGCACATCTGCCATCTTTGTGAATGCCGTAGAGGCGGTGCATGGTGATTTGGGTATGGTCTGCGGTGATGATGTGGTGTTGCTGGTGAGCAACAGCGGTTCGACCAACGAGATACTGAATGTGATAGCCCCATTGCGCAACTTAGGCTGCACGATTATTGCCATGACGGGTAATCCCGATTCGCAGTTGGCACAAGAGAGCGATGTGGTTATCTCGGTGCATGTGGATAAAGAGGCCTGCCCGTTGGGTTTGGCTCCCACTACCTCTACCACAGCCACCACGCTGATGGGAGATGCGTTGATAGTATGCCTAATGGAAAAACGCCATTTCCGCGCAGAGAATTTCGCCCTCTACCACCCGGGTGGTGCCTTGGGAAGACAACTGCTGGCGAGGGTAAAGAACCGAATGCAGACCAATGTGCCGAGAGTGCAAGTAGATACCCCATTCCGAGAACTTGTGTGCGAGATGTCGGAGAAACACTTAGGTATGACTATGGTGTACGGAGGCAGTCGCTGCATAGGTATCATCACCGATGGTGACTTGCGTCGCGCCATACAGAAATATGACGACCTGCATATTGTGGCACGCGATATGATGACGCCATCGTATAAGCGCATCCACAAAGATGCCCTGCTCACAGAGGCATTGGCGATAATGGACAAGTACAACATCACCACGCTTGCCGTTACGGAAACGCCTGATACTGAGGAGATTATTGGTATCATTTCTATTCACCATATTATCGATTTCAACTAAACCGCTATGGAACCGACTATCACAGTCTATTGCAAGAACACGCACTCGTATCACGAAGTGCCGCGCGGTATCTCGCTGATTGAATTGCGGGATATGCTCAACATCAAATTGCAGTATCCTATCATCGCCGCGCATGTAAACTACAAGGAGGAAAACCTTGATTTTCTGCTATATAAGCCCAAGGATGTAGAGTTTTTAGATGCCAGTTCCGCCAGCGGAATGCGTTGCTATGTGCGCACACTGAGTATGGTGTTGGCTTGTGCTATCAATGAACTCTATCCGCGTGCCGACCTGCGCATAGAGCACCCCATATCAAAAGGTTACTATTGCACCTTGCAGTGGCGCAAACCGAAAGATGGTGAGTTGGCTTCCGATACGGTCAATCCGAAACTGACGCCGGAGATGATAGAAAGCATCAAACGCCGTATGCAGCAGATAATCAAGGAGGACCGCAAGATACTGGAAGAGGAAAAACGCACAAAGGATGTTATCCAGATGTTCAGCACCCGCGTGGACGGCGAAAGCACCATCTTCGAAACCCTTGGCAACCCCTACTGCCGCTATTTCCGTATGGGTGATTTTATCGACTACTACACCAATACACTAATGCCATCGTCAGGCTACATCAATGTGTTTGACCTTGAACCCTATTATGACGGCATGTTGTTGCGCATTCCTAACCGCACCAATCCCACCATACTCGAAGACAAGATACCGCAAGACAAGATGTTCAGCATCTTCAGCGAGTACAACTCGTGGAACAAACTGCTGAATATCAACAATGTAAGCGATTTCAATGTGGCGTGCAAAGGCAACCGCAGTTTTATGATGATTAAGTTGGCAGAGGCGTTGCACGAAAAGAAAATTGCTCAGATGGCAGACGCTATCGCCAACCGTGAGGAGCGGCCTAAGTTTATATTGATTTCGGGGCCGTCATCCTCGGGCAAGACCACTTTCTCCAAACGATTGCAGATTCAACTCTTGGTGAATGGTATCAAACCGGTAATTATCTCGATGGATAACTATTTTGTGAACCGTGTAGATACCCCCCGCGATGCCAATGGAGATTGGGATTTTGAGAATATCAATGCACTCGACCGACCCTATTTCTGCCAGCAGATGAGCGACTTGATGGAGGGCAAAGAAGTAGATTTGCCTACCTACTCTTTTGAAAAAGGCGAGCGCGTCTATGAGGGAAACAAACTGCGCTTGGACAAAGACAGCATAATCATTCTTGAGGGTCTGCATGCGCTTAACCCGTCGTTGCTGCCCAACATACCTCGTTCCGCAACCTTTAAGATATTTGTTTCTGCACTGACAACCATCAACATCGACAACCACAACTGGATTCCGACAACCGACATCCGTTTGCTTCGCCGCATTGTGCGCGACTACAAATATCGCAACTACTCTGCTCGCGACACTATTGCGCGTTGCCCGTCGGTACTGCGAGGTGAACAAACTTGGATTTATCCCTACCAAGAGGAAGCCGATATGATGTTCAATTCGGCATTGCTCTTTGAGTTGGCAGTACTGAAACGCCATGCAGAACCTATCCTGGCAGAAGTACCGAAATACTGCGACGAATACACCGAGGCACACCGCCTTATCAAGTTCTTGCAGTATTTTGAACCCATCCCCGAAAAGGAAATCCCGCCCACATCGCTCCTGCGCGAGTTCGTTGGTGGCAGTTCGTTCCACTATTAAGCCCCATCTGTCAGCAACAAGACCCTGCGAGAAGGCTTTATGGCATACTAAAGATACGAGTTTGTGTTAAAAATAGAGTTATTGATAGAATACGAATGAGTATCTAAATAGAGATATATTCTACAAAATTCGGAGGTTGCGAACAACTAAGCCGACCGAAAGCTATACAAAATTTCTTTTTAAGGAGAAAAATACAACATAATGAAACAACTATTTTTATCTATACTTTGTCTGTTGTTAGGACTTAGTGTGTATGCCAACGACTCTATTTCGAGCCGCCCAAACATCTTTGATGAGATGCCCAATGTAACAGTGCACCAAGACTCGTTGGTAGGAGTGCTGCTCGAACATAAGATACGAGGCAACAATGAGATGGTAGAGATTGACGGTTATCGGGTGCAGATATACTCATCTAATCGTCAGCAGAGCGCGAAGACAGAGGCTCTGCAATTAGAAAAAGAGATTGCAGAAAAAGTCTCAATGCCCGTCTATGTGCTGTATATGACGCCATTTTGGAAGGTGCGTTTAGGCAATTTCCGTACCTTTGAAGAAGCCAACACATTCAAGAACCAATTTCTCGCACAATTCCCCCAAATGCAGGGAGATACATACATCGTGCGCGACAAAATACAAGTACTGCAATGAATCTGCAATCGTTCGACCCCAATACAGAAAAGACTGAGCAAATCGCAAAGGATGTAACTTCCATTCTGACCCAATTAGGCGAGAACCCCTATCGCCAAGGGTTGGTTCGTACCCCCGAGCGTGTAGGTGAGGCACTTCAGTTTTTAACCAAAGGATATAGCGAAGACCCCGAAGCAATACTCCGCTCTGCCCTATTCGAAGAGGACTATCGCCAAATGGTGGTAGTAAAAGACATTGAGTTTTACTCCCTTTGCGAGCACCATATATTGCCATTCTTTGGCAAAGCGCATGTGGCATATATCCCCAATGGGAAGATTACCGGACTGAGCAAGATTGCGCGTGTGGTAGATGTGTATGCACGCCGCTTGCAAGTGCAAGAACGCTTGACCACGCAAATCAAAGACTGTATTCAGAACACGCTCAATCCGTTGGGCGTGATGGTGGTAGTGGAAGCAGAGCACCTCTGTATGCAGATGCGCGGTGTACAGAAACCCCATAGCACAACTACCACTTCCGATTTCACCGGTGCTTTCACCCGCCAAGAAACCCGCGATGAATTTCTCCGACTAATTAGAGGATAAGCATTTCGCATAAGCAGATATTGTGCTCTAAAACATAAGCAACAAATAGATACAAAAAGGAGGATGCCTAATTTGTAGCATTCTCCTTTTTTGATAGGTGTTATGACTGTTTAATCAGTTTCAAATCCGAAATTTTGACCAAGATTTCAGTTTATCATTATTGTCCGATAAAGTATGTTTGACATTTTGTTTGAGATATATCGGTAAAACTCACAAAATGATAATTGGTATAGGGCGTTTTAGATCTCGATAAGGTCTCGACAAGGTTTCGACAAAATCTCGACAAAGTCGGTTTGACATTTTGAAAGCAAAACAAGCAAAAAAATCGCAATCCGCTATTAGAGATATTCATAATTCGCTACCCGAATATATATTAGTAATTCCTACCCAAAGATAATTGAGTACTCCAATACTAAGATATGTTCGTAAGCCAACAAAGATATTTGATTAAATAAGATAGGAAGTAGAAATAAAAAGGGGCATCGACGATTGTCAGATGCCCTCTTTGCTGTTGGATAATGGTTATTTATCGTATATTTCAACCATATTTAATTGGTTCATATTCTATGTGAGACAGTTAGTTCATTACTAAAATTAGTTTGTGGGGCAATTAGTTCATTACTAAGATTTTGACGGTGGTGTGGTTCTTGCCTTCGGCATTGCAGAGGGCCGTATAAACACCACTGCTGACACGCTGTCCCTTGAAATTGCGGCCGTCCCAAACGGCAGTACCACCATTGCTCTTGGTCTTGCATACCAAATTACCACCGGCATCGATGATATTGACCGTAGTGTTTTCCATCAGTCCGGTGATAGTAATAACTCCTTCATAATTCGGTCGCACCGGATTGGGATAAGCATACGCCCCACTGAAATCATCTTGCGGAGCCGAAGCATCACTCCGATAAGAGACAATACCTTTTCCCGTACCGACAAACACCTCACCGGAATTAGGATTGATAGCAATAGAGAGAATCGAATTGGAGGGCAAAACAGAATTTTCCGTAGTAAAATGGGCAATAGTGGTCAGTCCGTCTGATGACATCAGATAGATACCGGAAGTCTCCGTACCTATCCATTTGCGGTTAGCCCCATCTACCACAATCGCATTGATTTGCTCCGTACCAAGCAGATAATCAGCCAAATTGGTACCATCGTTGCGCGGAATCTTGATACGCGTACATTGGTTGGAAGCAAAGAAATCTACCGAAGCGGGGATAACAATGATTCCCGTAGGTGTCCCCAACCAAACATCGCCATCCAAGTCCTGCGCCAAACAATAGATGTACTCCGGTGTAAGTTGTATATTATCGCCATCGACGAATGTGCTACGCTTGATGCACTGGTCATCATTCGCAGACAATGGCGTACCACCATCGTCGAGCAAGATGACTCCTGTCTGCTTGCGTTGGTCAATCATCCATTTGCGCCGACTGCTACGGTTATCCACCGTTATCTCCCACGGAGTCTCAAAGCGCACGGCTTGCCTATTGGAGTACATATCCAGTCCGTACCATTGCCCTTGCGGGGTAAGGATATTGACAGGATGTGCGTTTTGCCCCGTATTGAGCACCCATAGATTGCCCGAATCATCCATCATCAGTCCCTCGGTACGGGTATAGAAATCGGGGTTATTCTCGGCGGCAGCACGCAAAGTGCTATTGCTGACCGTATAGTGTTTCACTGCCTCGTAGCCACGATACTCTACCAGTCCCATTCCATAGAGTGCAGTGAAGAAATGCCCATCCTCGTTGGGGTCTGCCACGATAGATACCACATCACGCGGAGCCGTATGCATACCCAGTTTAGCACCCGCCACAGAGGCAAACATACTACGCCATTGCGACCCGTCGTAGATACTAAAATTACCTTCGCGAGCACTCTCGACAGCCCAACGACTGCCCCCTGCTACATAGAGTTTGTCCGCCACGAACTTCAGACGATAGCCATTGTTGCTGACAGGGCCGTTAGGCGGGAATACCTGAATCTCGTTTTGGAGACTTAGTCGGGCTATACCATTGCCTGGTGCTGCCAACCAATAGCAACTATTAGCCGCATCGTATTGGGCATCGACCACACGATAATCGCCCCATAGATGCACCCCTGTGCGAGCAATCTCCACCAGCCCTTTTCCCTCTTGGTATCCCAACAAACGATTGGCATAGCCTGCCACCCAATGGAGCGATTGCGTATCAGCCACCCTACTCCATCCTGCAACGGTCCGTGAGTAGAGAACAGAGTCTTGCAATATATATAAGGAGTCGTTCGCCACCACTACCTTTTCGGCAGCACGACTACGAGGGAGAGCAATGGTTTTCCAGAAGGAATAGTCCACCAAATTATCGTGTATGGATGCGACATACAATTGGTCTTGCACAAGCGCATAGAGTGTATCGCCCCAAAGCACCAATGAACGGACATTGACATCTTGCGCACTATCACCAATATAGTAGGTATCGATAACCTCGGCTTTGCGTGTATTGATAGCCACAACACCAAACGGCATGGCCAAATAGGCTGAACGCTCTGTTACACAGATGTCGTTGACAGTAACGGGGATAGTGGCCGATTTCTGATACAAATCGGGCATTTGCGTGGTAGTGCCATCATCTGCAAGCAGGTCGATTCGCCCGTCTGAATAACAGATAATCAGTTGATTAGTAGTATTATCGTACGCAATATGCAAGATGTCGCTGCTATTGAGTCCGGTGGATTTATTCCAAAGCGTAAAAGTCTCGTCTTGTTTGTTGAGGGAGAACAAAGCACCATTAGCGAGGCCATATACCTCGTTTCTGCTCTGCGCTATCTCCTCCATATCGGTGTATGAGTAGTGGAGTTTCCATTGCTGCATACTGCCATATTCCACACCATCGGAGTCGCTATTTGCATCGGAGTCTGCCAAATCGGTTGATTGCTCGCTGTAAGCCACAATACCTTTGCTCGTACCGACATACATCGTCTTGGCATCAGCAGCAAGGGACATCACATAGTTGCTTGGCATCGGACTATTGTCGGTGGTGTAATGGGCAAGAATGGTCTTTCTATCGGACGAAAGCACATAGACACCTATCGTATTGGTGGCTATCCAAATACGCCCATCCCAATCGAACTCGATAGCACGCACCTCGTTGGACAGGAATGGTTTTTCTCCGTTATCTTCTTGAATATCAATGCGTTCGCACAAATCAGATTGGAAGAAATCTACAGAACTCGGAATGATAATAATGCCATCATTTACCCCCAACCAGATGTTTCCGTCGGGGTCTTGAACGCACTTATAAAGTGAGCGTGTAGCCAAATCCACTTCTGTTCCGTTGGCGGTATGCAACAGTGTTCGGAAGATTGTTCGGTCATCTTCGGTATTGAGTGTACCGGCATCGTCAAGAAGCACCAACCCGGCACCTTTACGAGGCAACTGAAACCATTTATGATTGGAGTTGTGATTGTCGATAACCAAGTCGCCCGTAGTATCGTAGTAAGGGTCGCGGTTGCTCAAATGGATAGTAACGCCCGTCCATACTCCGGCAGAAGAATAACACTGCACCTGATTGGTAGCGGTATTGCTATTCATCAGCCAGAGGTTTCCTTTGGCATCGAACATACCGCTACTGGTGCGGGTATAGTCTTGCGGATTGGATTCCACGGCAGTGATTAGCGAACTATTCCACGGCATATAATGTTGCACCAATCGGCTTCCACGAAACTCATAAACGCCTGTACCATAACTGGTTATGAAATAGTGCATTGCGTCGCTCGGGTCAACGGAAACATGCATAAAATCGGTGGCATGATTGCCTGTCTGTGCCACTATTTGTGCTTGCGAGATATTGGTCCATTGCGAACCATCGTACATCATAGCATTGCCAGGAGTGAAATTTTGCACAGCCCATCGTCCGCCCGATACCACATAGAGATGACCTTGCGTAGCGGTCATATCATAGGGTGTATTGGTAAGGGGGCCTTGCGGCTTGTAGGTGTTTTTTGCCCCGGTGATGTCGGTGCGCACAATACCATCGCTTCCCCCACTCTGCCATATCTCACCATTGGTATCGGTGTAGATTTGTCCTTTTTGTGTATCACGCGAGATACGACCAAGAGGCTCTGTTTGCCAGTTGCGATAATCGGGGAGGTGGTCGTTCAGACTCGCCTTGTAGATACAATCAGCAGCGAAAGCATAGATGCTATCATCCTGAAAAACAATATCTTGCACTTTTACCTCTGTGGCATTGGCACCTATATAATAAGTATCCGCCAATTCGCGTTTGTTGAGGCGAAAAGTAACGATACCAAAATCCATAGCCAAATACGCACGACCATCGAAGACCGTGATATTGTTGATGGTTTTGGTAGCCATCATATCCTTGGTATAGAGCCCCGAAACATACTCTATTTGGCCATTGTGCATGACATCCATCTTGCCATCCTCGTAAGCAATAAGCAGATTATCAGTAGGTTGGTCATAGTAGATACATACAATGTTTGAGCCGTGCAGACCGCTTGCAGAGTTGTAGGTCTCGATACCTTCGGTCTGCTTATCGACAGAGAACAGGGCACCATCGGAAACGGCAAAGACCTTGTCGGGCGTCATGGCTATTTGCACTACATTGTTGTAGGCAAACATCGTTTTCCAGTATCCTTCTGCCCGTAACGAGAGCGCACACAATAGCAACAGAGCCGATAAATATATCTTTAATTGACTGATTCTCATACGATTATGCGTAGTTACAAAATAGTACAGAGTGCCTGCATAGCACGGGCACGATGACTAATTGAATTCTTGATGTCGGCAGGTAGTTCGGCAAAGGTCTTATCATACCCCTCCGGAATAAATAACGGATCGTATCCAAAGCCCCCTTCGCCTCGTTCTTCCGTGGCTATCTCTCCCCGCACAATGCCTTCCACCTGCTGCACCTCTCCACGACGAATAAGCGTTACGACAGTGCGAAATTGTGCTCTTCGGTCTGCAATGCCTTGCAACTCCGCCAAAGCCTTTTTTCGGTTGTTTTCAGGGTTGGATGGTTCGCCAGCCCAACGAGCGGTATAGACACCTGGCTTACCACCTAAAGCACTGATTTCCAATCCGGTATCATCGGAGAACACCCCATCGACATCTACACCATGTTGCACCACAAAACGATGCACCTCATCGGCCTTGATATGCGAATTTTCTTCAAGTGTGGTGCCGGTCTCGGCGATGTCGTGGCAGAACTCTATCTCACGGAGACTCAATACCTCTACACCTACAGGAAGAATGTCTCTTACTTCTTGCAACTTATGTGTGTTATTTGTCGCGAAAACTAATTTCATACACTGTCGATTTTATTCGCTGCAAAGTTACAAAAAAAAATCCATTCCGACAAAAATAAGTTTTCCATAAAAAGCCATATAAAAGACCATATAAAACCCATATAGGCGGTTTTGGTTCTCCGTTAACGATTAATTGACCGTTAAACATGGCATAGAACAAAAGAGAAACATGTAATTATCATGTAATTAGACCATTAATTATTTATTTCTCTCCGTTTCACTATGCAACATCCCTTCCTTTGGAGGGGCTTGGGGAGGTCGCATTATGCATTGAATTACTTGCCCGTTGATTATGCAGTTGCCCTAAATCGTGCATTATGCATCGATAAGGTGTCTGCGTATCCACGCCACCGTGGCATAGGCAAGGGGAGTGGAGCAACAAACCTCCATCAGCACTTTGGCAAGTACTTGAAAACCAATCATAGTCAGCACCTGCTTGAGCGATACCACACCCGCAAAGGCAATAAAGACAAAAATTGTGGTATCTAAGCAATAGCCCACAATAGAACTGGCGATAGTGCGTGTCCACATCGGTCCGCCCCAGTGTTGTTTGAGCCTGCTCATTACCCACGCATTGGCAGTTTCTCCCACGAGGAAAGCACAAACCGATGCCGCCATTATGCGAGGTACGAAACCAAAAATCTGCCTATATGCCTTCTGCATTTCTATCGTATCGGTAGGCACCGGCACTAGTGTAGCAATCCATGCAAAAAGCGTGAAGACCATTTGACAAAAGAAGGTGAGCAAAATCAGTCGGCGGGCAGTACGAAAGCCCCACAACTCGCTCACTACTTCACCTAACATATAGGTAATGGGGAAAATAATTGTACCCGCATCAAATATACTCAGACTGCCAATCTGAATAATTTGCGTAGCCATCACATTGGCCGTAAGATAACCCGTAACCATCACTGCTGCAATGGCTACTAATATATTGCTTTTAGTAAACTTCATAAAAATACGGATTACTCTATCACGAATAAACCAATCAACTACAAATCAAACTCTTCAAACTATTCCCCTCGCTCGACCACGAATAAATCTATCCTCCATTAACCGCGAACAAACATTCTTATCAGAGACCTATCGACTCATCTACCAACTCATCTACCAACTCATCAACCAACTCATCGATCTCTCAGAGATAGGGATTGAATTGTTTCTCTCTGCCGATAGTGGTAGAATAGCCGTGTCCGGGATAGACGATGGTGTCATCGGGGAGGATAGTAAGGCGTTGCAACGAACGGATAAGTGTAGGCATATCTCCTCCCTCTAAGTCGGTACGCCCGATAGAATCGCGGAACAAGGTATCGCCCGTGAATACACAGCCTTGCGGCTGCCAATAGTAGCACACCGCATCTTCCTTATGCCCGGGAGTGTGTATCACCTCTATTCCCTCAAAATCCGGCAACAGCAACTTGCCTTCAGGCGGAAAGATGATAGGGGCAATGCCATAAGTGCGTTGCACAAACTCCACCCCACAGATATGGTCGGGATGTGTATGGGTGATGAGCAATGCAACGGGCGAAAGGCTGTTGGCAGAGAGAAAATCCTGCATTCGCTTCTCTTCTGCGGCTCCGTACATTCCCGCATCGATAAGCAGTGCCTTGTGGTTTTGACTCTGCTCATCCCATACCAAGTAGGTACACTCACGATACGGATTGAAATAAAAAGGCTTGATAGTCATCACACAATCAAATTAGTTTGAACCAATAAATCAATCAGTTACAAACGATTATACTATTTTCCTTGAGTTATAATCGGAAAAGAAACAGTTGCGCTCAGTTGCTACTATTGCCTACTAAATTCGTTTCGATTGAGCAAAACTGATAGTAGCAGACAACTACATCGGCAGATAAATCACCTGCTTTGTCTCAAACCATTCTCCGGCAAAGAAATGACTAATGGGCGTAACCTCTACGCGCTTTTGGAATGGGCGCAACTCTTCGTCCAAATCCCCCCCCTTGAGTACCAGCAAGCCATTGGGTATGGCGTTGCGTTGCGTGCGACTGATGTTTTTCTGCACCAATCGAACCAAATCGGGCAAGGGCATCACGGCACGAGAGACCACAAAATCGAATTTGCCTTTCTCATCCTCGGCACGCTCTTGGATGCAAGTTACATTGGTCAGTCCGATAGCAGTAGCCACCTCTTGTGCCACACGCACTTTCTTCCCTATACCATCGATGAGCGTGAACTCACATTGGGGAAACAAGATAGCCAACGGAATACCCGGAAAACCTCCGCCCGTACCCACATCTAATATCTTGCTTTGAGGCTGAAAAGGCAGCACTTTGGCAATAGCCAACGAATGGAGGATATGATGCTCGTATAGGTTATCAATATCCTTGCGAGAGATGACATTGATTTTGCCATTCCAATCACGATAGAGCGCATCGAGAGCGGCAAATTGCTGAAATTGCAGAGCCGTCAAGGAGAAATGCTCCTTGACGGCTTCGATGCCTAACGGACTGACATTAAGGAGGTTATCCTTAGAGTCTTGCGAGTTCATACCCAATTAGTCAGCGAGGTTGGTGAAGACATTCTGTACATCCTCATCCTCCTCAATCTTGTCGATGAGTTTTTGTACCGACTCTTTCTCCTCATCGGTGAGGGTCTTGGTGTCGTTCGGGATACGAACGAACTCACACGACTGAATCTCAAAGCCATTGTCCTCCAGATACTTCTGCATCTGCGAGTATTGGTTGAAGTCAGCATAGATGATGATGTTGCCGTCCTCATCGGTACCGAGTTCTTCTACACCAAAGTCGATGAGTTCCAACTCCAGTTCTTCCAAATCGATGCCTTCTTTAGGGCTGACGGTGAAGCAGGCTTTGCGGTCGAAAAGGAACTGCAAGCAGCCCTGTGTACCGAGCGTGCCACCATGTTTGGTGAAGTAGGAACGGATATTAGCCACCGTACGCATGTTGTTGTCGGTAGCGGTCTCAATAAAGATGGCTACGCCATGCGGTCCATATCCTTCATAATTGATTTCCTTGTATCCTTCAGACGATTTATCGGTGGCTTTTTTGATAGCACGGTCGATATTCTCCTTAGGCATATTCTCTCGTTTGCACTGCTGTATCAGCATACGCAGACGGGGGTTTCCATCGGGATCAGCCCCACCCTCACGAGCAGCGATGGTGATTTCCTTTCCCAACTTGGTAAATGTACGAGCCATGTGGCCCCAGCGTTTCAGTTTGGTCGCTTTGCGATATTCAAATGCGCGTCCCATATTGTTTTAGTTTTTATATGTTTATTAGTTTGTTATTGCGTTTTTTCCACTAAAAGAACTTTTCTAGATATTCTAGAGGGTCTATAGATTATAGGAGGTCTATATATTTTAGGGGCAATTATGCATTCTTCATTATGCATTATATTACAAGGAGTCGTTGCTGACGGCGGGGATAGTATCTTGCTTGGGGAGCAAGGTAGAATCAGCGTGGTCAAGAATCGTCTCGTAGGTGATTTCCTCGAAAGTGATATTGAACTCCACACGACGGTTGAGTGCACGCCCTTTTGCCGTCTTGTTGTCTGCGATAGGTACTTCCATACCGTATCCATGGGCAGTCATACGCTCAGCAGGTACACCTTTATGAACCAAGTAATCCATTACAGCATGTGCACGACGATCACTCAAGTTCTTATTCATTTCAGCCCCACCGACATTATCGGTGTGTCCTTGTACCTCGATAATAAAGGTAGGATTATCGATGAAAGTCTGTGCTATCTTGTCGAGCAGAGGATAAGATGCCCTCTTGATAGTGGACTTACCATTCTCGAACTGAATACCTTGCATAGCCTTCTTGAGGAGGTTGCGCACCTCGCGTTTTACCTCGGGGCAACCTTTGTTGTATGCGGGTCCTGTCACGGTTGGACATTCATCTTTCCAATCGGGAACACCATCGCCATCGGTATCTATCTCACAGCCTTTTTCATCTACGAAGCCCTTCGCCTCGGCAGGAGTATTGGGGCATTCGTCGAGATAATCGGGTACTCCATCACCATCAGAATCGATAGGACAACCTTTTTCGTCCACCATACCTTGGGCTTCAGCAGGCGTATCGGGACATTCGTCCAAATAATCGGGAACGCCATCCCCATCGGTATCTAGCAAGCAACCTTTGTCGTCCACCATGCCATTGGCTTGAGCAGGTGTACCGGGACATTCATCACGCCAATCAGGCACTCCATCGCCGTCGGTATCGAGTTCGCAGCCTTTGGCATCTACCATACCTTGTGCCTCTGCGGGAGTATTGGGGCATTCATCTAAATAATCGGGAACTCCATCGCCATCGGAGTCGATAGGACAGCCCACACTATCTACCAATCCATACGCAGCCTCGGGGGTGCCCAGACAATGGTCTAAGTAGTCGGGCACTCCATCTCCATCGGAGTCGATAGGACAACCGAGGGCATCCACAATCACATTCTTGGGTGTATTGGAACACATATCGATTTTGTCGTAGATACCGTCTTTATCGGAGTCTTTTTTGCCTTTGTTGGTTCCCCAAACGATACTAAAGCCCATAGCGAGATTTACGCCTTTGCTTTTGTATGGGATAGGACAAGAAATAGTTTTGCCGTTGCCATTATCGATGTCATAATAAGCATAGGAAGTGGGGATATAGTCCATAGCAAGCGTCAGGTTGATACCATCATAAGGCATAAAACTGAGTCCGGCACCGATATTGCTATACTTACCATTGTTGACAAGCGAGTAACTGACAGCAAGGTTGAACCAATTGCATGGGCGTAATGCTGCGCCGACAGTAACCTCTTCATAGAGCCGGCGATTGTAGAGGCGAGTTTTGGAAACCACCCCCAAGCCGATACGATTATCCCAGAAGTTGGCATCGATACCGACATTGAGTTTACCGCTCAGCATACGGGCAAAACCTGTACCTGCCATAGTGGCGGGAGGGCCATCCACAAAACCCACTAAATTAAACCATCCG
>OGRD01000053.1_pt1 | contig 91170 bp, 74 predicted proteins | sample 1553441 | NCBI WGS metagenome assembly OGRD01 (sample SAMEA2580106, study PRJEB22360) | human gut metagenome | biome: human gut; feature: human-associated habitat; material: faeces | place: Denmark | collected 2008/2010
AAAGCGTCCTCCTTGCATTGAACTGAATTGTCCAATGTTTGGGGAACGCTTCAATCACGATTCCCTTATCCGAAAGGTTGTGGAGAGAGGCACTACGGGTCATCACGTCCGTTCCTGGATAGGTCGAATAATAAAGACGAAGTTCTAAGTTTTTAACCGAATCTTTTAGCCGAATCATCAAGGTTTCTTCTTTATGATTCGCGGAGGGCAACCCCGGGATTTCAAAGGAAGAAAGGATTTCATAACCCTCATAAAGGAAATTGGAAATGAGGTCCCCGTTGCAATCGAGTTGAACCATGACTTCGCGGTTATCCCCGCGTCCTTTGATGGAGGTTTCTAGACTCGCATGTTCCGGGCGCATGGAATAACCTTCCGTTTTCATTTCTACGCCATATCCAAACCCTTGTCCTTCCTCCATAAATTCATAGGAGGATTCTTTGGGGATACGTTTCCCGTAATAGATATGTTCCAAAACGTTGAGGGGGTTCACCTTAAAGAGGTACGTACTATGTTCCGTATCGATTTTGAAATAACGGTCCTGGATTGAAATCATCATTCAAGCCCTTTCTTTTTCGTTGGCATTATTTTGCTACCCTTTTGACAAGAATCCTATGGAGAAGATCACGGAAGGCAATTTTTGATAACAATTAGCAAAAAACCCCTCTTATCAAGAGGAGTCTAGGCGATAGAAATCGAATTAGGCTTGATGGATCGTCACGCCATCTAACTGCGATTGATCCGAACCGATGAAGGCAAGAGACTTGCAATAGATGTTCACGTTGAAGAAGGTGGAATTGGGAATTTGCTTTCCAAAGATGGAAGCCAATTCAAATCCTTCTGCATGGATGGTCATATTGCGGACCGTGTTGAAGGTGAAGACTTCGGTGCAAAATAATCCCGAGGAATCGAGTTTGCCTCCACTAGCCCGAGTATCGGAAGTAATGGAATCGGAAGCCAAATTGACGGTGATGTTATCTAGGGTCGCTCCTGAGATGAAACGTCCAAGAATCATTTCACCACGATTGTCGTTTTTATCATCGACTTTGACGTGATAATGGACGTTATCAAGCGTCAAATTACGGATGACCGCCCCTTCTCCGATGACGAGGAAGAAGCCAAACATCGTGCTTCGGTAATTCTTGATCGCGTGGCCGTCTCCATCAAAGATGCCGCGGAAGCCATAGGCGTAATTCACGGTGCCTAAGCTGGCATACTGTGCCGTGGCATCCGCTCCCTTCGCGTCTAAATCGTTTTTCAAGATGTACTGGCCGTAAATCACGTCTTTGGCGTACTTCTGAACGAAATATTCGCCCATTTGAGCATAGGTGGAAATGTATTTGGTCACGAAATCCATCGAGAAGGTGTAGGTGTCGAGGTATTCGGCGGCGGAAAGAGACAACGTGACGGATTGTTTGCCGTAATTGGCAATGGTGAAGATAGAAGCCGGCAACGTCACTTCTTTCGTCGTGGAGTTGTAGGTGACCTTCGAAGCGTCAAAGGGGATGTCTTTGCCCGCAACCACAATCTTTTCCACTTCGGTATAGGCGCCTTGAACCGGGAGTTTGAAGGTTTTCGTGGCGGTGGGGCTTGGGGTATAAGTCCGGGAGGAATTCGAGGAATTGACGTTCATATCGAGGTCAAAACGGTTATCGAGCAAATCGAAGTCGATGTGATTTAAGGTCGGTTTGATGATTTCGACGTTGACGACGATATTCTCTCCGCCCGTAGAAATGGTGAAGAACGTCTTGCCCATTTTGTGAGGGGCAAGCAATTTGCCGTTTAAAGACAAAACCGAAGGATCGTCGAAAGCGATATTCAACTGGCTGAACGGAACTTCCACCCCGCCTTTTAAAACAACGATATCGTTTTCGAGATTAATGGGGTTTGCCGAATATTGGTACATCGAAATCGTGTAATGCGGGCCAAGATTGTCGTAAATCATGTTCCTGCCGCAGACGACGAGGCCGTTATTGTCTTTCACCGAAACACGGAGAGATTTGGAAAGGGTGAATCCCGCGAATTCGGTATAAATCGTAAAGGCCTGGGTGCCGATTTCCTTGCCCTTAATCTGCAAGGAGGTACCCTTCACCTCGATATCAGCGACGTTTCCTTCTCCTTCTTTAGTCACTTTGATTTCGTGTTCATAGCTATTCACGTCAATCGAGCGATAAGAAAGGGAGGTATCGAATTCATAGGTGGCGCCCCGATAAACGGAGATATCTGAATTCTCAATCGTAAAGAAGGGGACCGTCGCGTCTTTAGCCACAATGACGGTGACGTTATAAGTCCATTCCGTCGAAGCGAAAACCGCGAGGGTTTTTCCTTCTTGGAGGCCCGTCTGGAAGACGCCGTTTTCATAGGTAACGATGGAAGAATTCTCAATCGTCACGTGGAAAGAGAGGCTGGAATCAGGGGTATATTCTTTCGTTTCGAATAACCCCATGTAGACGGTGGCTTCTCTGACGGTCGTTTCCGGTTCATAAGGAACGGGCTGCGGGCCGCTAGGCTCACCACAGGAGGTTAGACCCATGGCAAAGAGCGAGAGGGCCAAAACCGTTAATTTACTGTTTTTCTTCATGTTGACCTCCAATTAGATACCCCAAGTCGCATAGACGGAGTCGATGAAATAGTGTTCCATGTGCTCGACCATGCCGATCGATTCCGCGTCCTTGCGGAAGGCTAGGCGCATTTGACGGAGTTCTTCCGGGGCATAGGTTCCGCCGTGTAAATTACAAAGCGCAAAGCGGGGGAACATGGTTTCGATGAGGATGTGTTTGCTTAACGTCGTATAAAGAGAGCTATCCGTCGTTTTGTATTTTTCGATGGTTTTATACGCTTCCTCCATCTTGTCGACCCAGTTCACGAGCATCTGCTTCGGCCAATATTCGGCTTTGCTGCCGATTTCTTGGTAAACGCCTCCGCCAAGTCCATAGACTTCGGGTTTGCTTTCCAAATAAGTTTCCCATCCGGTCAATTCTTCGAAATATTCCCGCATGATGGGGGCAGCGTCTTTAAAGTAATTCGTGAAGAATTTCTCGCTGTAATCCGTGTAATTCGCGTTGACGTCGAACTGAGCTTTGCTATTCAAATATTCTTTGAGTTTGCCAAAGCAAGTGACGTTCGCGTTATAACGTTGCCCTTCGTTATACATAACGGAGGCGCCTTTGGATTTGACGAAGCGGTAATTCTTCATCATCGTCGCATAGGTGTTATACGGATAGATGTAATGGTGGTAATCCGTTTCATAAAGCCAAGCGGTGATATGATCCGCATAATGGCTCCAGGTTTCAAACGTATCCGCGTACATCGCGTTTTCTTTGTCGTAGAACGTTTTGGTGTAATTCGCGTGAAGGGGAGCGATCATGACGGAGACGTCTGGATTGCACTTTAAAGTCGGGTCTTCTTCTACCGAAACCGTCGGGGCTTGGAGGGAAGAAAGGTAAGCGAAGAATTGAAGGTGGATCGTGCGCTTTTCGCTATGAGTCTTTTCCGCTTCTTCTTGTAGATACGCCTGGAGTTTATCGTCAAGGCGGTTGATGAAGCGAATGACCGCGCCCGAAATCGTCCCGCCATCCTTTTCGATGGAAGCTTTGCAGGCATCGCATTGGCAGCAGTTGCCCACATCGTTATCCGTGAAATTGAGCATCTCGGAATCCGTTTTGTATTCCACGGATTTTTTGACGGTTTCAAAAGCTGTATCGACCATTAAATCGAGGGATTCTTTATCCCCGTGGGCGGTATAACAAAGCTGTTCACGTCCATCGGAGAACCATTCGGGATGGTACATCTCCGTATTGGAGGCGTCGCAATGCAAATCCGGATCCAAGAAATTGAAGACGTTATGGACCGTCTTCGGTGTGGCCTTGGGATTTTCCGTCGCCGGAACGATATAGGAATAAAGGGTCGAGAAGCCTAAACCGTATTTGGTCTTTTCGGTGAAGTTATTGATCGGGTGGGCCCAGTCGAAGTCGGGGCGTTCCTTGATTTCCATATCCGGCATCACGGATCCATCTCTTTCGTAGATGACCGTGTCTTCGGAAATCATGTCGTAACCCACGACATGGCGTAAGAACGTTAGGGCTCCTTGCTGATATCCGGAAAGGCGGTGGGCCATGAGGAAGACGTTATTCCCGTAGCTTGAAATATAATATCCCGCGATACCAAGGGTCTTGTAATCGGGCATGGTTTTGCCCGCATCGTCAAAGAGGTCGCTGCTTCCCACGATGATATAGTGGTCACCGCGGGAGATGTCCTCATCGAATTGGCTGATATCAAGGGAAGTCATCATCGCGCCCGTCGCGTTGTAGACGTTAGAAACGATATAGGCCGCGGCCTGGGCAGCTCCTTTTTGGGTGCTATCGTAGATGACTTGATATTCCGTCGAGCCATCTTTGACGAATTCGCGGTTCCCATAACGGACCGAGACATCGTGAAGGGTGCCTGTCGTTAATAAAGGATAGCCCTCATCATCATAGGCGACGACTTTTTGGGACGGTCCCGAGCAAGAAGCGAGGGTGAGCAGCGAGAGTCCGAGAATCTTTTGGAATGTTCTTTTCATTTTCTTTCCTCCTTAGGCTTTCGTGACCACGGTTTCAAAGGTTTTGGAAACGATGTTCCCCGCGTCATCCATCACGCGGATCATGAAGCGATAGGTTCCTTCTTCTTGGAAGGTATAGGCCGTATAGGATTCATCGAGATAACGATAGTCTCCACGGGGAGTAAGCATCACGCGTTGGATGATGAGATTCTCCGTTTTGGTGATGTTGTCGCTAGCGGCGAATTCAGGGAGAAGAATGGTTTCCCCAACCTTGGCTTCTTTCTTCATGCCCGTAGAGAATTCCACGACCGGGGCGACGTCATCATAGACGCTAACATAATAGCTGATTGTTAATTCCGAACCATTGGAGAGGAAACGGGAATCTTCAATTGTCGTCAAGGTGAAGTAATATTGGCCGTATTCTTCGAGGGAAATGTCGTACCCCTTCGTTGGATCGGCTTTTTGGAGAAGGGTTCCATCCAATGCTTTCACGGGCTGTCCGCTCGGTGAGAGGACATCCAAGGTGAAAACGGTATTGGGAGAGAGGACGTCGAAGGAATAGGCGGGATCGATATGGTAGGTCGTATGGATATTTCGGGTTCCGCCGTAATTATCATCCATTTGAACCACCGGGCTCACGCGGTCTCTGGCGGTTCTAGAAGAGAAGCCGCATTGGCAGAAATTCACGAAACGAAGGTTCGCGCCAACCGGGCAATTTTCGAATTCGAGGCTCATGTATCCTTTTAAGGATTCAAAGCCTTGGAACGCGTCTCCGCTTGCAAAGGCCTTAACTGGGAGAGTAATGTCGCCACAAGTGAAGGAGCCGTTTTTATAGCCAAGAACGTAGTTGTTATTTCCCACGTTGATGTCGTTATTCACTAGCACGCTCTTCGTTCCATTCACCTCGAAGGTGGTCACGTCGTTATTTAAGGCGATACGGGCTTCGATTTGATTCTCGTCGTTAGCAAAATCCGTGATGCGAACCACGATTCCGCTATGATTGGCAAATCCAAGCAAGGCTTTGATATCGAGGCTAAAGGAATCCAGATAGAACGGGGTAACAAAATCGAATTTGGCTTCTTCTTTCGTCGTCGTTAGAAGCATGCCATCATCGGGAGTAAGTTCCTTTTTGATGCCCTCGCTCATTAGATAATTGGTCAAATTGATGGAACGGGCGCTACTTTCGGTGCCCATGTTCTTCATCACGACGATTTCATCGCTTTGAAGGACTTCGTCCCCGCATTTGGCCTTAATGGTCACCTTATCTTTATTATGGATAATGACGGGGCAGAAATCCTCGTTGGCATAGGTCTTGGTTCCGTTAGAATCCGTTACTTCCAAGGTCAGTTGCTTTTCCGTCAACGCGCCGTTTTCATAATAGAAAACCTTTTCGGTGGGGAATTCGTAATAGCCACCAGAAACCAGATACTTCGGGTAATGGATTTTCTTCTCTAAAATCGGCTTTTTGCTATCCACGACTCGAATATCAAACCCTTTTTCACTCACTTGGCCGATCATGTCGGTCACGCGGTACAGCACTTTATAGGTTTTGAGTTCGGTGACGCGGAATCCATTTCCTTCAATGGGGAAACGCTTCCCATCCACTTCGTAATAGGCTTCCACGGTCTTCTCGCCGACTCCGCCGCGAGTAGCGATCTTCTTATTCACGGAAAAGAAATCACCCACCGCGATATGGTCCTCATGGGCAGGCATATCAAAATCTGGCTTATCCATGTTTTTGAATACGCTGATGGTATGGAGGCTTTCCGCTTTGTTGCCCGCTTTATCGTAAGAGGTATAGCAAATCGTATAGGTACCTTCTTTATCCATATAGAATTTGCCGTCTTTGATTTTGACACTCGTGCGGTCGGAAGAGAAATAGTTATAGAACACTTCCGTCTTCACCGGGCAATCCAAAGAAACTTGGTCATAGGCTTTGGCCGTAGGAACGGGGTAATAATAGCCAACCGCGCCGTTAGGCAATGAATCGAAATCGGTATCAATGCTGATTTCTGGTTCTTCCGAATCGGTGAAGGAATTGTCCGCCATTTGCTTCGCGGAGACCCCAGCGACTTCGCTGATGACGAAATTCGCGGTCGATCCGCTATAGCTTTCCGCGTAAATGGACAAAAACGCGCGGTTGCTCGTAAATCCCGTCCAAGCCGTTTCCACTTGAGTCGGAACTTCATCCAAATCCAAAACGGTGTCGAGGGTTTGGCCTTTCCCAAATCCCGTTCCATAAACCACTTTGTTCGCATAATTGAATCCGAAAACGAATTGGGCTTCATCAATGGTGTCTTTGTAGCCATTTTTATCTTTCATGTAGCCATCGAAGACCACGCCGGACCACAAGCCGTATTTATCGTTGGTGTGGAGGCCTTGGGATTGATGGATACCAGCAAAATAAGGCTGGGCATCGCTGCGGGCCATCGCGGAGGAAGAGTGGGTGGTTCTGCCATCTCCGCCGGTTTCCACGTGGGAGCAATAGCAAAGGATGACGAATTTGTTCGGATCATCCGCATCCGTCAATTTGATGAACAATTGGTTAAAGTCCACGGACCCCTTGCTTAAAGGAGCAATATATCCCTTCACCAAGGCGGTCGTGTCATTCATCTCATCCAAATAAATGGGTTTGGTGAAATTTAAGGTATCCCCCATGCCGAGTTTGACATACATCCCCGCGGTTCCCGCGGCTCCTAATTCCTTGGATTGCTCCGCGGTGATGTATTCGATGGAGGATTTTTTCGCGGTTCCCGACGCGCATCTGAGGAAATCCCACCTTAATTTGCTTGGTGATGTTATGGATTTCCCCATTCACAAGCACGGAATATTCAAAGGTGTGAACCCCAGCTTGATCCAAAAACAAAGTCGAATCGGCGCTTTGGGTGCCATCGGGGAAAGTCACGATGACACTCGCGGGATAAGAAACGCCATTGAGCTCATAACTCATCTTGGGGACTTGGTAAGAGGTGCCAAAACTGGGATCGCCTTCTTGAAAATCGCTCCAGCCAGTTGCTCTTAAAACATCCTGCTGAAACGAGGCTTGGAAGCGCGGAGAGAGATCGGCGACCATTCCTACTCCTGCTAGGAGGAGAACGGCGGATAGAAACAGATTCTTCGCTTTCATATGTTGATATCCTTTCAATTAACCTTTGATGCCACCCATGGTTAAGCTACCCATGAAACGATCCTTGAAGATTGCAAATAGCGTAACCACCGGGAGGGAGGAGAGAATGACCATGTTGAAGGCATAGACGCCGGTTTTGAGCTTGGTGTCCCCGGGGACGCCGGTACCGGCAATGAGTTGCCATAGCACATAGCCAAGAGTTGGTTTATCGAGTAAATAAACCATCGGGGTCTGGTAGTCGTTCCAGAACGTGACGAAATTGATGAGGACGATGGTTAAGAAGACGTTACGGACAAGGGGGAAGCCAATCCGGAAAAGGATCTGCCAATTATTCGCTCCATCGATTTTTGCCGCTTCGAAGTAGCCATCCGGCATGCTCTTAAACGAAGCGTACATCACAAAGAAATAAAGGCCGAGCATGTTGGCTTTGAGCATAATGACGCCCGCCATGTTGTTGACAAGACCCAGGGCGTAAGCTAGCTTCAATTCCGAGGGAAGAGAGCCAACAATCGGAATCATCATGGCAACTAGCACAGCCGTATAGACGATTTTGCTCGTTTTGAATTCAAACCTCGCGCAGGCATAAGCCGCAAGGCAGGGGACGAGGGTTTTGACGAAGGCCGAACCCACGGAATAAATCAAGGAGTTCAAAACGACGTTGAGGAGGGTGGATTCGCCGCCACTGCTTTTGGAGATGTGGACCAATTTAAAGATTTCGAACAAATTGAAATAGAATTTCTTGTTCGTCATCATCAAATAGGTGCCGCTGAAATCCGCACGTTCCGGAGAACGGGTGGAAACGAAGAGGGCGTAGGCCAATAAGCCAAAGAGAATGGTTGTGTAGAGAAGCAAAATGACCATGATGATGATGGGGAACACGGTCAATTTGTTGCTGCGCATCCGGTCTTTTTTACGTACTAATTTATGCATCAATCAGTCCTCCCTCGGGCCGAAGCGCTCCAGCAAATATTTGACCCCGAAAACAAGGGGAATCGTGATGAAGGTGCAAATTAAGCCGAATGCCGCCATTTGATGGAAGGCTTCCGCTTGATAATTGCCCTGAACCGCATATTGTTGAATGTTGTTATAGATGACATATCCTGCAGGACCAGGGCCAAGGTTATTGAGATTCGAGCCAAAGAAAGTGAATAACGAATATTGGTTCACGAACATCGTGGCGATTCCCGTGACGATGAAGGTCGACAAAGTAGGAAAGGTAAGGGGGAGGGAGATGCTGAAGAATTCCCGGATGTGGCTCACTCCATCGAGCTGAGCCGCCTCATAGATATCGGTAGGAATCTCACTCATCTTGTTGGAATAAATGAGAGTCGTCGTCCCGAAGTTGATGAAGGCATCGAAAAGAATAATCGTGATATAGGTGGTCTTTCGATCGGTTGCCAAAATATTGACGACCTTATCCGCGGGTAAATGTTCATGGGCAAAATAAAGGATTTCCAGGTCATTGAAGTATTTGAAGAGAATGATCATGACCGTCGCGGAAAGAATCGAAGGCAAGAACAAGACGAATCGATAGAATTTGCTCCCCACAAAACGTCGAGAAATGTAATAGGCGAAAAGGAGAGACAAAGGAATCGATAAGACGGCGCTGCAGAGATAGAGAATCACCGCAATCCCCATGGATTCCAGGTAGATATAGCTTCCGCCTTCTTGTTGGAAACATTGGGCGAAGTAATAGAAGAATCCGCCATTGGGGTTGGCGTCCGCCCCGTAGTTGAAGGCGAGAAGGATCGAATTGAAATTAACGAAAAGATAGAAGACGCAAAACTGAAGGACAGGCCAGGCAAGAAGGATTAAGTGGAAAGCCAAATCCTTCTTGCGGTCTGGAGTACTCTTATGCTTTCGGCGCATTATTTCATCCCGGCCCAAACGGTGTCTTTGTAATATTTATACATCTTGGCTTGATATTGCCCCGCGGTCAGGCCTTTGTCGTTGATGAAATCATCTTGCGGGAAATATTTGGCCGAGGAAGTCGCGTATCTTCTGGAAGAAAGTTGCTGTCCGAGTCCATTGGTATATTGGGTGGTGCGGCTTTCCGGGATGATGACTTCGCTATGATGGAAGTGCTCCCAGTAATTCTTACCGAAGTTGCTCATTTCCGCTTTATCCGCGTCGGTGATGTCGTATTGGAAATACTTGATCGCGTTGGTGGTGCGAGTGAATTCGCGGTAGGCTTCGTCGGTATTCATGTATTGGAGGAAGTCGCCGGCGAGTTTCCGTTTGGAATCATGGAGCCCCTTCTTAAGGAAGACCAAGGATCCGAGGGCGCCTAACGAAGTTTGTTTGGTGTTGGAATGCTCATCCGCGCGGGGGAGGGGCATCCAGCCAAAGTCCAACTGACTCTTTTCGCTTTCGGCAAGAGAAGAGATGACTTCGCTAGCTTCCGATTCCCACCAATCGCCTTCCACGATCATCGCGATGGATTTGTTCTTCTGCTCCTGGTGAGCATTTAATCGTCCAAATTGCGAATTGATGAAGAAGTTTTGGGCATCGAGGTGGTTCGTGCTGTCGGTGACCAAATTGCAAAGCCATTTGTCTTTATTGGTGACCACGGTGCGGACAAAGTTCAAGGCGTGGTATTTGCCGGCCATACGTTGGACTTCGTATCCGTCGTATTTGTTATCGACGCGATTAGGATGAACCGTCACTTCTTCCGTAACGGGCGAGCCGTCGGAATTTAGCACAACATCCGTGCCTTTCTCATTGAATTTCACGCAGGTGATCTTGCCATCCATCGTGTAATTCACTTTGTTTTGGCTGGGTCCATCATAGAAAGCGGAAAGGGAATTGAGCAACATGCCAAAGTAATCTTTCGCGTTGCCTTCGCCTCTCCAAACAAAGGGAATCTGCTTTCCTTCATAGATATAATTCACGAGTTCGAAGAATTCGGCATAGGTCGTGGGAAGGCCATCGTCCGATGTGCCGTATTTCCCATCGGGTCCCGCGCTCTTTTTCTCATTGGCGTCGGCGATGAAGCGGAGTTCATTACCCGGGGCTTCGCTTTCATAGCCATCGGCAAAATAGAAATTGTATTTATTGAAGACGGTTTTGTTATAAACGATGCCGAAATTGGAAACGTAATGGGGAACCGCATAATAATGGCTTTGTCCCTTGTCATCCATGATATTCATGAAATTAGCAACCCCATCATAGATTTTGCTCTCGATGGTTTTGTCTTTTTCATAGGGGTTCGTGCCCGTGACGAAATCCGTGATGTCTTCAAAGGCATCATCGCTGATGCAATTGAGGTAATTGAGCCCTTCGAAGAAATAAAGCTCGCTTTGGTTGTTCTTGATTTCCGCGGTGGACGGGGTCTTCTTTTGATCCGCAATCACGATTTGAACACCGGTTTTCCCGGATTCAAAGGAATCGTTCGCGTGGAGTTTTTCATAGCGTTCCTTGGCGGAGTAAAGCCATTTATTGCCGTAGCCACCTTGATAGCATTTCACGTAAAGCTGGGTTTTGTTCTTATCAATCGAACTGTCACCGCAGCTGGCTAATCCACCAGCAACACCCGTCAACGCGATTGCGGCGAGAAGGGTCGTTTTCTTGTTCAACTTATACTTCATATATAAGTCCTCCTTTAATTGCCTAAAAAGGCATAGTGATTGGTTTTAAAAAAGTCTAAAGCAAGCGCTTTCACGTTTTCAACGAGCGTATCACCATGGATATTATTTGTGGGAAATTTAATAGGTGTTCTCTTTAGAAAACGGAATAAACCTATATTTGTTCGGAATCTTTGAACGCAAAACGATAGGTTCATTAAAATCTGACGAAGCACGGAGGATGACGGTTTTTGTCGCCACCCTCCGCAAAATTATTTCTTCTCGGGAGCGACGTAAACTTCGCCGTTAACCGTCAATCCATCCATGGCGGTCATAACGCCGTGTTTCCAGTGTTTGATGAGGCCCAAGTATTTGCGGACGTTCAACGTGCAATTGGTGAATTGGGAATCGTTGCAGTGCTGCGTCGCGAAGATCATGACGCAATCGCGGTCCCCTAAGTCGAAGGTGCAATCCGTGACAATGTTCGTCATGAAGCGGAAGGCTCCAACCCATCCCCAATCGAGTTTAGTCATATCGGGATCATTGATGGAGAATGCGCCGCCCGTAGCGCGCAAGGTCACGTTTTCAAGCTTCGTATTTTGAATGCCGCCAGCAAGTAACGGGCAGTTATTCGTTCCGTTGAACCAAATATCATTGAACGTCAGATTCTTAACGGTTGCTCCCTCCAACTGGCAGAAAAGACCATAGGAATAATTGCCTTGTCCCGTGATGGTTTTGCCGTTTCCATCTAGCGTCCCTTTAAACGCATAATGGTTTACGTCATTTTTCCATCCACCAATCCAGGGCACGTCCAGGAAATTTTCGGCTTTATAGACGTCGTGGCTGATATTCTCCATCAACTTGTAATATCCGGTAACCACGTGGTCAGGATCAGAAGAACGAACCGGCTTAATCAAGCTGAAGGTTTCGTCATTATCGTAAATTAACGCGGTAGCCATCGTAACTGGAACTTTGATTTCGTGGTCGAATTCCGGAACAATACCATCTTTTGGAGTCGTGACGACGACCTTCAATGCACCGACGCCATGGTGTTCTTTATGTTCTTTAAGCGCGGCGACATCCAAATTATTAAGGTCGGTTCCCAAATCGTAAGAAGTCGTCTCATTCACTTCGTAACGGATGCTCTTCACCGTGTCTTTCGTGGCATCGAAGCTCGTGCCCGTTAAGGCAATCTTCGGAGTCGCATTCAAGTCGACGTCTTGATTATCGACGATCTTTTTGTTGAATTTAATAGGTTCTTGGCAAACGCAGCCAAAGACGTCGTATTCTTCGCTTTCCGTGTTCCAAGACGCGTCATTATGAGAGATGGTCAAGGTGGTAGTAGCTTCCACTCCGTTATAGTCTTCCCCTTCTTGGACCGTCGCCTTCACGTAGAAGACTTTGGGGTCTGAGGAAGCGGGGGAATTCAAGAAAGAATAATCCGCGCCTAACTGTTCTGCGGTTTTGTATTCTCCATTCTCCGAATCCGCGAAGGTATAAACGATTTCCCCAAACGTGGAAGTCACGCCTTCAAGGCTAGAGAAGGGTTTAAAACCACAGACTTTTTCTAGGGGTTCTAGTCCTTCGATGACGTTTTCTTTCTTGCTTAAAGTGACATTGGTTTGAACCGTTAGATCACTATAGGTAAACGTCATCTTCAAATCTTGGGAGTTCAAATCTCCCACAGTGAAACTCGTCGCTCCCGCAGTCGGATAGGAATATTGGATTTTCGCTTTTTTGGCATCGCTTAATACCGTTCCTTGGCAGAATTCGCATTTCACCGCGAATTCGGCGTGTTCCATATCAAAGGTATCCCCAACGCAATAATGGGTTTGGTAGGAACCAGAAATCGTTAGTGCTTTCGTTCCTTTGTGGTTATTCGCATCGATGGGAGTTTTAACTGGGGCCTCGATCTCTTTCCCCGTCATGTCAAAGAACTTATCGCACCCCGAACAGGTTTGATAGGCTTCTGTCCCTTCTTCGCAGCAGGTGGGGAACACCTCCTCATGGGTTTCAAACTCATGAACGTGTTCTTTTTGTCCCCCGCAGGAAACTAATCCCATCAAGGTCAAAGAAGGCAGCACCAGCAATCGGACTTTCGGATTTTTCATCATCTTCATAGCAGCTCCTTTCCTTTCGTTAGAAGAAGATTGATTTCGTAGGAGGAGATACAAGACGTTAAGCAAGCCATCAATGACCGAGGGATTGGCTCTTTAACGTTTCGTCCTTCAAGTTGAGGATGGAGGGGCTCAGGGGACCAATCGCCCCCGTTGCCCTAGAAATCTATTTATGTTCAATCGTTTCGGTAGCCCCGTTGTGTAAACGGCTTTTTTCCGCGGCAAAGGCCATGAGGTGACTTTCCATGGAGGCTTCTAATGTTGTTCCGCCCGGTTTATCCGAGACGATGAAGTCATAGAGGGCGTTAATTAACCCATCATCGCCTCCGCCGTGTCCGCTGACCGCGTCGACAAGAGTGGAGATTTCAATCGTCTCCTTCTTCTTTCCAAATTCCATGATGTCGATGCGACCCGCCTCTTCGTCGAGGTCGATTTCTCCTAACGTCCCATAGAATTTCATAATGCGTCCTCCCCCGTAGGTAAAGGCCGTCATGCGGAGGTTCGCCGTCACGCCATTTTGGAAACGCATAATCGTCATCTCGTTATCCACAACGTCGTTATCGCAGGCAAAGACGCAACGTCCATAAGGACCGTGATCCAAGGCATCGATAATGGCTTCGTCTGTAATGGGGCGGACATCGGTAATCATCTTCTTGCCCCAGAAGTTATGGACAAGATAAGCCTCGTAGGCATCGTAAGGGCATTGGCCGCGATATTTGCAGTTTTGGCAGCGATCACTCGCCCCTTCCGGTTGATTTTCTTTCTTAAAATAACGGAGGTCTCCCCTGGAATTGAGGGATTCGCATTTGCTGCCCGAATACCAAACGAGCAAATCGAGGTCATGGCAGCATTTGGCCAAAATCATCGGAGAGGTCTCTTCGCTTTTCCGCCAATTGCCGCGAACAAAGGAATGGGCTTGATGGAGATAGCCGACGTTTTCGATCGAATCGATCATCACGAGTTGGCCGATTTTCCCCGCGTCGAGAAGGTCTTTGACCCTGCGGAAGGCAGGGGCAAACCGAAGCACGTGGCAAACAAAGATTTTATGACCGTATTTCCGGTGGGCTTTTAGAAGTTCTTCCACTTCTTCTTTCACCCCCGAGATCGGTTTTTCGCAGAGAATGTCATAACCAAGTTTCAAGGCCTTGATGCAGTGGCCTACGTGGTCGCGGTCTTGGGTGGCGACAATTAAAATATCGCCGCGATTTTTAGCGAAGAATTCGTTCTCCTCGTAGAAGCAATTCTCGTCTTTTAATTGGAATTGCTCTTTGGCTTGGCGAACCCGTTCATGGTTGATGTCGCAGACGGCGACGAGCTCATAACGGTCCTTTTGAAGGAACATTCTCTCCAAATAACACATCCCGCGATGTCCTAAGCCGATGCAGCAGACTTTAAACCTTTTTTTCATTGTTCTTGCCTTCTTTCTTCTTAAATCGATTCCGTTAAGTTGGCTTTGACCTGATTTAACGTGGTTTGGCTGATGCCACACACCGTTTTTAAGTAGTTGTTAATCGCTCCGCTTAGGGAGTTGTCGCTAGTTTTGTAATTCTCCATCATCGCTTGGTGCAAAGCCCCAAATCCGACGTAGTTATTCGCATCATCCTGCATGACGCCGCTCGAATCAAATTCCCCATCGACGATATTGCTTCTCCAACGCTTGGAGTTATAAATCGAGGTCAATTCGAAGTCCTTGCATAGATCTTCATAACTAACTCCAAGCAATCCGTTCACCAAATAGGCAAGGGTTCCCGTGCGGTCGGCTCCTGCCGTGCAATGGAAGGTCAACGGATAGCTTTCCTTCTTGGCGAGCAATTCAAACGTCTTTTTGAAGTTCGCATGCGATGTCGCGTAATACTTTTTGCTCTGGGGGATAATCGAATCGTATTGGCCCATGCCTAGATTCACGTAATCGACCCCGGAAATAGGATGTTCCGACTTGGAATAATCCGAACTTCCTGAGCTATAACGGATATCGAGTTCCGTCTTCATGCCGAGTTCTTTAAAGCGCGAATCTGTCGTATTGTCCGCGCTGCTCCAGGCGGCACTGCGATAGAGGCATCCGTAACGGACACGGTGGGTATCATCAATCTTCCATCCCCCGCAATCGCGCATATTCTTAATGGTATTGTTCGTGTTAATCGTTCTTACGGGCCCTTCTAGAACAAAGGAGTCCACAGGAGAAACCATGCTCGGGCTTTTAATCCGATAATAATAGGTGCCGGGTATCAAGTTATAAACGGGCATGGTTCCCACAGATTTCCTTAAATCCGAATAGGAACGCTCGATATGTTCAAATGCCTCATCCGTTGCAATTTGAAGGGTATACCGTTCGACCGCTGAAGTGGTGACTTTCCACCTTAACGTCAAAGGAACCGCGTTATCCCCAGGGTTCGAAGAAAGGGAAGCTAGTGTCGAAGCGGGATTCTTACTATTTAAATAAGCCCTGGCAGGAGCATAAAGCAAATCGATGGATTTCCCGCCGATGGGATCGAGGATTTGGATATTATCCTTATTTTCTGAGGTAACGGATTTCTCGGAAGAGGCTGGGGGTTCCACGTTTCCCCCTCCACAAGAAACAAGGCTTAATAAGGCAAAGGCTATAAAAGGGATGATTCTATTTTTCATAAAGAGAGGCCTCCGAAAAAAGGAATATTAGGAATGCACTTAATATAAACCATAATCTTGGGCAAACGTCCTTCGCCTTCCGCTCAAAACCCTATTCTTTTTTCGCTTCTATTCCTTGATTTCTTAGTTCTTTTGGATAAATTCCATCGTTTTTTCGGCCATCTCATCGATGGAAACACTGCTATAGCCCGCTAACGTGCTTTCCAGGGTATTGTGCACCCGGTCTTTCCAGTAACTAGGGAGGGCGCGGTAGCCGATTGCCGTACCTAGAACAGAGCCAACAGTCGCCCCATTGCAATCGGTGTCGAAGCAAGCTCCGACCGCCATGCAGATGGATTTGCCATAATCCTTGTTGCCGTATAAAAGCGAGGCGGCCACGATTTCAGCATTGGAGATGGTATGGCACCAATGATGGCCCTTCCATTCGTCCCAACGGCTACGGATATCCGCGATGCAATCTTCCGCGGACACCCCAGATTCGTGTTTTTCAATGATTCTAGAAACCGCTTTATGCAATCTCGACGTGGAGGGAATTTGGGATAGTCCCGTCCGAATGATGGCTTCGATATCATCCGTCACGAACGCTTCCGCGATCATGGCCGCCACCCACATGGAGCCATACACCCCGTTTTTAACATGGGAAACACGGGCATCGCGATAAGCCATCTCCGCGGCCATTTCGGGATGGCCCGGATTGATATAGCCATAGAAATCAGCACGGATTTGAGCTCCAATCCATTCACGGTAAGCATTTTTATATTCCGCGCTTTCAGGAGGGACATAGCCATTGATCAAATTGATATAAGCGACGCGTTCCGCCGTGCAATAGGCGTATTTGGTCTGGGTGGAAAGCCACACCTCCGCCACATCCGCGGACTTAAAATCCCTGCCATAACGCTTTAAAACTTCGTAGGCGATAAGGATGTAATTCGTATCGTCATCCGATGGCATGCGATTAAAGTCGCTTGGATAGGCGCGTTGTTTAATCGGGAAAGTGATGTCAGAACAATCGATTTTTTCGATTTCTTCCAAACTGATATAGCGGTGCAACGGATAATTGGAGGTCCGGGTTAATACCTTCTCCATATCGGGCATCTTGATGCATTCAACGGGCTTGCCGAGGTAACAGCCGCAGATGCGCCCCATCCATCCGCCATGCACCTTATCTAAAAGCGCATCGCCACTAGGACAGGCATGTTCGTCGTTAGCGGCATAGCCATCCCGAAGCGCTTTAATCGAGTTCAGGTCATTGGGTTCGACATATCGATAGTCATTGCGGGTCGGAAGCGAATCCACCATTTTGAAAAGGACGTCGGCCAACTCCTCCTTCCGTTTGGTGGAAGGCAATTTGGAAACGGCCAGGAAAACGTCTTTGAGATTCTCGACGTCTTTGCCTTCGTCTTGCAGTTGCTCGTATTCGATTTCAAGGCTTTTCGCATAGGATTCCCAAGCATGCATCTTGCCGTAATCGGGGATATATTCCTTATCCGTCCTTCCATCGCTAACGGCTTCAACGTTTCTATCGCAAAGATAATCCATCGTCACGCCAAACATGGTGGCAATGGCAATAAGCTTATCAATGGTTGGCAATCCAGCACCGGATTCCCATTTCTGAACGGACTGGCGAGTAACATCGAGTTTCTCTGCAAACGCCTCTTGGGTAATCCCATTTTTGTTTCTTAAAGCGTAGATTTTATCGGAGATAGCCATAATGAATATTTCCTTTGTTGTTGCTAAAAATTATGAATCAAGGCGTGAGGTTTGCAAACAACCCCTCGTTGCAATTTTTGCAACTAACGGTTGTCAGAGATGATCCATCACCCATCATCTTTCCACGTTCAAAATGGCCAGAAAAACATCTGGTGGCATGCCACTAGCTACATCAAAGCGAGAACACTTTTTTGCTGTTTTGCGGTAATAAAACGATGATTTTTTCAACTTATTACCGCAAAAAAGGATTTTCTGCTTGAAGGAATTCAATAAAATTCGCGTGAACAATGCCATTTCTATGCTGCAACAAATGGTCCATAGTCAAAACGAATTTTGGATAGTTATCGCGAATGGATTCCAAAGGACGATATTCTCGTTCTTCTGTTTTGGGAACGCCGTTTTCATCGTAGATTCCATTATCGATCGTCTTGGCCACTTGCACATAGGCGTATTGATCCCAGCCTTTGCGAAGGATGAAGTCGACTTCTAGTCTTCCGATTTTTCCAATACTTGCTTCGTATCCCATGCATTTTGCATAGTTAAAAACGATATTTTCAAGAACCGGCCCATAATTCACGCGATTATCTACATTGCTAGCAAAATAGAAGCTTAAATCCGCTAAATAAAACTTTTCTTCGCGAGCCAAAGACTTTTTGCTTTTCAAATCAAAACGTTCGCACCTTGAAATAATCTGAGCCTTTTCAAGGATTTCCAAATAATGGTAGATGGTTCTCATGCTATGAACCACTCCATTCGTTTTAGACAATTCTTCCGCCAAGCTCCTCGCGGAGAATATGGCCCCGAAATTATTGATGACGTAACGTTGGACCTGCTCGAATAAAGCTCCATTTTTGATGGTTTTGTTCGTCAGGACATCCTTTTGATAAATCTCACGAATGACTTCTTTGGCGTAGTCTCGCTTAGCAGCAGGATCATCGTATTCCACCGAACGGGGAAATCCCCCGTTTAGGATATATTCATGGAATTCGACGTCCATGTTCCCTTGTACAGGTTTATTCAAGAAACGTTTCATGGCTAGATATTCCGAAAATAGCAAAGTGCCAATATGGAATTCCATGTATCGTCCTGTGAGTTTTGTAGCCAGTTGACCCGAAAGCAAATAACCGTTGCTCCCCGTGATAAAAACGGAAAAGCCTCCTTCTTCTCGGTAAGCGTTCACGACTCTTTCGAAATCCTTCACGTTTTGGACTTCATCAATAAAGAGGTATTTAACGCCAGGCTTCGCGGCTTTAGCCAATGCATCAATTTTCCGCATCAAACCTTTCGGAGTGTGGATATCGATATTTTCTTTCGCATCTAAATTCAGAAACAAAAGATTCTCTTTTGGGGTTCCTTCGTTTTCCAACTCTCTCCGAATCAACTCCATGATGGAGGACTTTCCACATCGCCGAACCCCAACCAAAACCTTAATCATCTCGCAGTCATCGCGAAACGGCCTGATTTTATTTAGATAAAGGGGTCTCGGGCATAATTTCTTAGATGCTTCCATTTTCTTTCTCCAACCACATTTTATTCATTTTGCGGTAATAAATCGATGATTTTTGCAACTTATTACCGTTATTTACGAAATTTTTGTCCTTTTCCTGGTTTTATAAACGGGGTCCAAAGGCCATGCATTTTCTGTTGCTCTATCATCAAAATTTAACGAATTTTATCTCCTGCATTCCTTTCAAAAACTTCATCCTTATAATTAAAAAATATGTTAGACACCAACGAAATCACCCTCTACGTCCGAACCCAAAAATCCTTTTCCTTCTTGGAGTACCATACTGACGCCATCTTCAAGGCGACCACCACTTCCGATAAGCGGAGTCTCTTCTCCCTTTTCAAAACGATTACGATCGCTAACGGAACCGACACTTCCTACGAGAAGCTCGTTCTTCACTTCTCTACGAACTGTTCCTATTTTTCCATCGCCCCGATGGAATTAAAGGACGTGAAAGCCCACGTCAAATATCCTGTTCACGAAGATCCGATCATCACCGTTGATGGCAAAACCCTCTACGAATTAAACGGTATCGACGTCATGAATATTGACATGGCCTTAGAGGATCCCGAAACGGGAACTATCCTCGCTTCACTCACCAAAACGATTCAAATCCTGCCCGTCAAGCAATGCACGAATAACTGGGCCCTTGCCCCGCTACTACTAGCGAAGTACTGCATCACATCTTTTCCTGATGCCTATCAGGTGCAGGCGAACGCCCTAAAATACCTCACCGTCCAACATGGAGAAGAGGAGGAGCATAACGCCTCCTTTGCCGGCTACCAATATAATAAGGATAGCGATAAAGCCGGACGCGATAACGTCGTGAACGAAATCAAAGCCCTTTATTCCGCTCTCCACGACTGGGGCATCACTTATGCCGATCCGGAGAATTCCAACGGGCTTTATCAAAATGTTCGCCTCCCCAACAAAGTCCTTCAATTAAAGCATGGCACCTGTTTGGACCTTGCCCTTTTGATGTGTTCCATGATTCTCCACGTGGGGCTTCACCCGATTCTAATCATCGTTCAAGGACACGCGTTTGCCGGCGCCTTTTTGGATGAAAACGGCTATTTTTCCCACGCGGTGGAAACGAGCCCTGCAAAAGTCTATTCCCGGGCCATTCTAGAAAAGGATATCCTTTTGTTGGAATGCACAACCCTTTCCTTTAATAACAGTTCTTCTTTTGTCGAAGCCGTCCAAATGGGACAATCCCATCTGGATAATTATGGGGGCCTCTTCTACGCGATCGACGTTCATCAAGCCCAATCCAACTGCTTAAAGCCCATCCCCATCCCCGAAGAAAACGGGGAAGTGGATTTATCCATTAAGCCCATTGAACTCCGCGAAGGAGGCGAGGTCGACCTCACCCCGAAATCCTTCCGGGCAATTGAAGGGGATGAGGACCCGGACCGTTTCTTGACCTGGCAAAAGAAATTGCTCGAACTCTCCACGAAGAACCGCCTGGTCAACTTTCCCCATAAAATTCGGAAATCCGTAGTTTTTCTCAATCCTTTAGGCGCGGACATCTACGATTTGCTTCGAAAGATTCCTAATGGAAAAATCTCGATTAAAACCAAAGACGCGGTGGCCGTCGACCAAGGAGACAACGTTCAGTTCTTTGACCCGTCCTCTCTAGCTTTAGCAGAACGCCTCCTAAAGGAAAAAAGTCCTACTTTATTAGGATTCGCCCCCGCCAAACAGCTTCAGCGATATATCAAGGAATCCAACGACGCCAAAGAAGAAACGGGTTCAGCAACTCTATACCTGGCCATTGGAAGCGTTACTTGCCGCGAAGTCGTCCCAGTCGAAGCCCCGTTGCTTCTTCTTCCCGTTTCGATTACCAAAGACCGTCTCGCCGATTCCTTCACGATGACCTATGATTTCGACGATATTCACCTCAACACCACCTTCTTCGAATTCATTAAACTCAAAGTCCCAGGCGCGGATTATTCTTCCCTTTATGGCTTTGATTCAGAAGGGGGCTTGTTAGACCTCAAGATGACCATCAGCAGGATGGCCAAAGCGGATTTAACGATCGACGTCCGCGACCTTTACGTCGCGAACTTCTCCTTTGGCCATTACGTCATGTGGAAAGACATCACGGACCGGAAAGAAGCGTTGCTAGAAAACGATACGATCCGCTCGTTCGTGGAAAACCGCTCTTTAATCCATAACGTTCCAGCCATCCCCGAGCCCTATAACACCCCCATCGAGAAATTCGAGAAGATGGAGCAATTCGCCGCCCCCTGCCCCTATGACTCCACCCAGTTACGGGCCATTTTAGAATGCGGCGCGGGCAATTCCTTCATTTTGGATGGGCCTCCGGGAACGGGAAAATCCCAAACGATCGTCAACATGATCGTCAACGCCTTCTTCAACCACAAAACCGTTCTTTTCGTCGCGGAGAAACAAGCCGCCCTCGACGTGGTTCGCAAACGCTTGGAAAAGCTAGGCCTCGACCGTTTCGTGCTTGAGCTTTATTCCGGCAAAGCCAATAAGCGGGCGATGCTAACGCGCTTAAACGACACAATCAACAAAGGCCCGACCGTGGCTTTGGAAGATTTCCATAAGACCTGTCAAGAAATCGCCGCCAAAAAAGAGACGATTCAAGATAGCTTGTCTCACCTCCACCGTGTTTACGTAAACCCCAAAACTGGGACTCCTGTTGCCAGGTCTTTATACCAAGCCTTGCTTGGAGACTCCTTAACGGAAGAAGAAAAGGGGACGTTATCCTTTGATTCCACCTCCATGGAAGTTTATTCCCTCCAGGCGGATGCGGACATCCAGTCCTCTTTGGGCAATTTGATCGCCATTTTAAAGGGCAGCCCCGAAGCCATCGGTTCTCCTTTACGGGCTTTTGCTTACGAAGGCAATTTCCTCGGTTATTCAGGGGAAATACGAAAGGCGTATACCGATTTAGCAGGCCGCGCGGCCATTTTAAAAGCCGACTTAGACACCTTGCAAAATAAAGTCCCCTTCCGTTTATCTAGAGACTTAGCCATCCTCCCCACCCTCCTAGAAACCCTGAATAAGGGATTAGAAAAGCATATTGTTTTCCGTTCTCTAGGCGAAGCCGAATTCTTCGAGGGAGAAGCCCCCAAGAAGATGCGGCAGTTCAACGAAGACTTAAAACGTTTCCATTATCTTTCCGAAAGCCTAGAAGGGAAATACAACGTGGGCCTGATTCTTAAGACCCCGTTAAGTCCTATTCAAGAAGCCTTAAGCAAAAAGGGATTCCTCCAGAAAGGGTTCGGGTATCGGAAAGCATTACGGTTATTAAAAGAATGCCTCTGCCCCTCCTTCAAACCAACTAGAGAACAATTGGAAGGGGACGTGGATCGGTTTAGCACCCTCCAAAGCCTTCAAAAGAGCATGAACGAAGCCTTGCCCCTCGTCCACGAATTCTACGGCGACGAATTTGAAGCCAAATGGAATAACCCTGAATTATGCAGCGAGTCCTATGAAGAGACCTACGCCTTATTCGAAGCGGCGAAGAACGATATCGGCGGGACTTTCGCCGAGCGGATTTCCTATCTTCAAATGGTCGCGGCGACCCGTCCACTGGATTTACGCGAACTCTTAAAGAAAATCCAAGAAGACGACGCCTATTTCCAACAAGGCTATAACGAGGCGACAAATCTTTATGCCGTCGATAAATCGGAATGGACAAGCGAAGGGTTCTTGGACGAGGTTTTGGAACTAGCCAATGCCTTATCCCAAAATGGCAACGACCGCATCATCCGTACTTTATTAAGAGCCCGAAAAGAAGCCAAACCCCTCTTCGATCAAAAGATGAACGGCGTCTATTACGATATCCTCTCGGGGAGATTGCCTTTAAGTCGCGTGGAAGTCGCCTATGAAAACGCGATCGACCGCGCCTTCATCGATTTCTATTTCAAGCACGATGACTTCTTCAGCACCTTCGACCGTTCCCTTTACGAAAAGACCATCCTCGAATACCAAAAGCAAATCGAGGACTACAACCGTTGTTCCGTGGAAGAAGTCACTTCTCGCCTTACCAAAGATTTCCCCGACGTGAACCTTTCTTTCCAAGGCTCCAGCGCCTTAACAACCCTTCGTAAACTCGCGGGATCTTCTGGACGTGGCAAAACCATCCGTTGGATTTTGTCGACCTACGAAAAATACATCCGGATGTATTATCCCTGCTTCTTGATGTCCCCTTCTTCCGCCGCCCAATACTTGGATTTATCCAGCGCGAAATTCGATATCGTGATTTTCGACGAAGCTTCTCAAATCCCCACCTGCGAAGCCGTCGGGCCGATTGCTAGGGGCCACGCCTTAATCGTTGCGGGCGACCCTGAACAGATGCCTCCTACGAGTTACTTCCAGTCTAATATCGAGGGAAGCGACGAGAATTATTCGGTAGAAACTACCGACGCGGAAAGCCTGCTCGACGATTGCATCTCCGTGGGTTTACCCCGCATCCGCCTTTCTTATCACTATCGGAGCCAGCATCAATCCCTCATCGAATTCTCCAATGAGAACTTCTATGATTCGGGGTTATTCACCTTCCCCTCCGCGGATGCGTTGAATCCCCACGTTTTCTTCCGTTACATCGAATTGCCGCGCCTCAAAAAGACCAACGCGATGTCCGAACAAGAAAAACAAGCGATCCTTGAAGAGCTCGTCACCGCATTGAAGAAACCGGAAAACCGTCTTAAATCCTTCGGAATCATCGTCTTCAACACCCAGCAACAAGAAGTTCTTTCCGACGCCTTAGAAACCTTCTTCAATAAACCCGGGAACGAGACGCTTCGCCAAATCGCTTATGGGGAAGGAGAAGAATTCCAAGGGAAAGACCCTCTCTTCATTAAGAACCTCGAAAACGTCCAAGGGGATGAACGCGACATCGTCTTTATCTCGATTGGGTTTGCTAAAACTAGTGACGGCAAAGCTGCAATCACCGGGCCTTTGGCCTTGGAAAAAGGAGAACGTCGCTTAAACGTCGCCGCTTCTAGAGCCAAGGAAGAAATCCACGTGCTTTCTACAATCCGGGCGACGGATATCCGTTCCGAACGTTCCAAAAACTCCGGGCCCGCGTTCTTGAAGCGCTTCCTGGAATTTGCTGAGAATAGCATCCCCCATAACAAAGCTTTGTCCACGAGCCAAAACGAAAAAGATGCGGCCACGCTTCTAGCCAAAGATCTTTGCGATGCTGGTCTTACCGCGGAAGCCCATGTTGGCAACAGCCGTTTCACCGTCGACGTCGCTCTGCGCGAACCGGATGCAAAGACCTATGTCCTTGGTATTTTGATTGATCAAAAGCCATTAGGAGCTTTGACCTGCCGCGACCGTTATTACGTAGATGAAGGGATGCTATCTCATTTAGGATGGCAATTGCTCCGCATCTATTGCTTCGACTATTTCTCGGAGAGAGAAAAAATCATCGAGAATATCCGTGTGGCTTACGAAAAAGCCAAAACCCAAAAGGTAAAGCAGGAAACGGAGAAGAGTTGGAAGCCCCTCCTTACGGATTCGAGTTCCGTCATCGACTATCCTTTAACGCCTTATGAATCTTATGAATATAAGCCTTTAGAAGAATACGGGATCAACTACGACCAACTCGTGAAGGACACTTCGATCTATGATCCTAAACTCGCGAAGTTATTGACTGCGATTCTTCGAAAAGAGCAACCCATTCTCTTTGATAAGCTCATCAAAGATTTATGCGTCCATGTCTTTGGCAAAGCCCGTCTTGGCAACAAGGGGAAGGATTATGTTTCCTTGATGCTCAATCGGATTGAGGCTCCCCAAACCATCTCGGGGAACCGCGTCTTCTATTGGGCTCCCGGCAACGAGGACCATGAAGTGCAGCTCGCCCGCATCGGTGGGAATAAAATCCAGGATATCTCCAAGGAAGAAATCGCCTTTGCCATGGGTCAAATCGTCAAGTCGGGGAAAATCAACGAACGGAACCTCGTCATCCGAAGCACAGCAAAATCCTTCGGTTTCTATCCCCCAATGTCCCAAGAAGTCTTTGACTATCTTGGCCAAATCTATGACGAAGCCCATGCAGGATTAGACCAACTACTTCTTTGATCTTTTCTATCCAAATGCCTATACGTGTCGCCTCTTTTTTATGGGGCCTCGTTTCTTTTGGTTTCGGTCATAAATGACAAATGGATTTTATGAATGACAAATTACCATCATGAATGACAAATAATTTTTCGAATGACAAATTATTACTATAAATTATCACTAATGACAAATTTACTATATAATTTATCAAGAAAAGGAGGAGATTATGTCAAACCCATTCAACGTAACTTTTGGCGAACTGCCATCAAGTCTCATCGAACGAAAAGAGGAAGAGCAGCTTGTTCTTCGAACCTTCCGGGATGAAACCCCCGAATCGAAGGTCTATATCATCACGGGTCCGCGTGGATCAGGAAAAACCGTCCTTTTAACTAAGCTCAAAAAGGATTTTAAAGAGCAGGGCTATCTCACCGTTGACCTCAATTCCTACGGCGACATGGAAGAGCAATTCGCCTCGAAACTATACGAAGAAGGCAAATTATGGAAATTGTTCTTAAAGCCAGAATTCTCCTTCTCCTTCCATGGCCTCACTTTTTCCATAAATGGGACCAACGAAATAAGCAACGTCACAACCTTAATCGAAAAAATGCTTTCTTACCTAGCAAAGAAGCAAAAACGGGTCTTAATCCTTATCGATGATGTCTCGAGCACGGACGAAATGAAGAAATTCATCTTCTCCTTCCAACAATGGATTCGCGAAGACTACCCTGCGTTTTTACTCATGACGGGCTTATACGAAAACATCTCCGAATTAGGGAAAAGCAAAAGTCTCACTTTCTTCATCCGTGCACCGAAAATCGCCTTAGAACCCTTAAACCTCACTTCTATCGCCTTTGCCTACAAACAAATTTTGGATTTGGACGATAAAGAATCTGCGAAATATGCAAAACTCACAAAAGGATACGCCTACGGGTATCAGGTCTTGGGATCCTTGTTATTTAAAAATAATGGCAAGAAGCTAAATCTGGACGAATACGATTTAAAGTTATTTGATAATTCCTATTCCTTGATTTGGGCCCACTTAACGGAAAGGGAAAAACAAATCCTCTTGGAAATGGCCTCCACGTCTAAGCAAGTCGATATTTGCAAAAACCTTTCCATCTCCAACGGTTGCCTTCAAATGTATAAAAAACGTTTAACGGACAAGGGGCTCATCGCATCCAAAACAAGAGGAACCATGCAGTTTGTATTGCCACGGTTCAAGGAATTCGCGGAATGGCAAGCCATGTTAGAAGAATAAGCAATCCGCAGGAGAGGCGCTTCAAAAAATGCCGCCTCCTTTTTTGTCCACGCCCCCTCCCTCTCACAACGAAGTCGATTAATCCGATTAATCCAAACTTTTTATTTGAATTTGTATTTGCCTTTACCTTTGCCTTTCACCTGTTCCACCACATTCAACTCTTGGAGATAGCGGACATAATTGGAACTGCCGGATTTAGAGGCGTTGAGATAAGAAACAATGTCTGATCGGCTAAACTCGTCATTGAAGAATCGATCATAAATGGAGGTCAGCGTTTTCCTTACGGTATTGGAGTACGCAGATTTGTTGATGATACTGACGATATCCACGCTATTTATCTTTATTTTCTCCCCGTCAAAACCGAAATTTTGGTCTTTCGCGGTTGGTTTTTGGCCATCAAAGTCCAAATTTTGGTCTTTCAAAACTGGATTCTGGTCTTTCATGGCAAGATCCATGGCTTTGTAAGAATATTGAAGATATTTTTTGCTAATTGGGATCACGACAGATGTAATGTCGACGTTCTCATCATATTCCTGATATTGAATATCGTCGCTTCCGTTCTCGGCCATGGCGCGTTTTTCTTTGCCGACCCCAGAACCGAAAGACTCAATGAGATCGAGAGATTTAAACATCTCGCGGATAGAAGGGTTCTCATACATTCTATTTGGAAAAGAATCTTTTGTGTTTAGGTCCCGTATTGTGATTGGCAGCATCGGCTTGTTATAGTTGGTTATGACAATAGCGTTATCATAAACGTACACTTGGACGCTTCTTGGTTCTCGTAGTTCTTGTGCACTACGGCATTTGTCAGAAGCTCTTCAACCACGGAATATGGATAATTATATATGGCCTCGCTTCGAAGGTCGTCTTTCACGCGAAGGGTCAGGGATTTCAAATAAGTATTTTTGATTTCGTCCATGGCATTTTTGAGCTGTTTCCAAATCGGCCCCCTGAATTCCTTGGACGACATTACTGACTCGCCTGAGGCACTTTTATGGATCAACTCAACGTAAGCATAGGGGATGAACTTCTCTGGATTTCTAGAGAACATCAGCAAAGCGAAATTCTTCACCATGCCCGTTTCTATATCAACCAATCCCATATGCTTCGCCATATCCTGCTTGGACAATTTTTTGTGTTTTCCCTATCGGTGGATGCGTTTGATTCTTCGGGATCGGAAGTCGCTCATGCCATTTGTCCTTTTGTTAAGAATTCGGCAACTGGCTATCCAAATTGGATCCTCTAGCTTTGCGTCGCCGGATTACTCCGGGTTTGCTTTACGCGTAAATGTACGAATTTATTCGCTGATTTCAGGCGCGTCATGCATGCGCAGTATAAACGCGGGCATCATACGCACGCGTAGAAGCCAAGATAGACGTGCCACATACGTATCTTGTCTTATGCAAAATCGTGGCACAAGAGAAAATGCGTAATGGTTTTCTTTCGTTGCTCAATCATGGACGCGGTTGGAACACCTCGCACCGCTTTTCCATTAAAGCGGCAAAACGCTTCTTTAAGGAGTCCGGCAGCAATGATTGTGCGCATAAATCTAGATATTTCGACTTCAACGATACAATTTTATCCATCATTCTCGCGGCGGCCTTTTCTGGTAATTCGCATTCCTTTGCAAAAATCAAAAAGTCCTTTTTTCGGAGGTTTCGTTTCTTCCCATTCATGGTTAAGGCGAATTCTTCCTTGTCATTTTCCATTAAAATATTCACGGGCAGCAAATCATAAGCAGGGGAAAGCATATACGTCCCGCTTGCTTCCTTTGTTTCAATGAGTGAGAAATTCTTCAAATGCATATCCGAATTGCCGGTAACAAAGCAAAAGAGAAGCCGACAATAGAATTCCGCCATGTCCAATCCGCTTTGCGAAGAATATTGTTGAATGATTTTGGCACAGCGCTCATAAGAACCTTTGTACTTATCCGCCGTCAAACGATGATCTAATTGACAAAAATCTTCCATCGCCAATTTATGAACTCCGACTTCATCGAAAATTCGATCCACCCGTTTGGTGATGTAAGCATAAATTCCGTTTTTTTGAATCAAGGCATGGGGAACCGTGGAAATACCAGAGGCATCCGCCATCTCCATCACCAAATGTTCCGCTTCAGGAAGATGTTCAAATTCTTTTACTTGAGGTTTCAGCAAATACCCCGTTGGATAATCCACTAACGTTAGCCTCGACGACCTTCCTTGCGAACTCAAATGCAAGGATAACTTCTTTTGTACGCCTGCCACAGTAAACCCTTTTTTGGTTGTTGTTTCCGCAAGGACCTCCAACGCTTTATCCCCCATATCAATATCCGGAAAGCCCGATACGCCAAAAAACCGTTTAACGCAGGCTTCATGCCACCCTGTGTCATTGGGTTTCTCAAGAGGTTTGCCACAACAAAGACAATTCATATTTTTTTCTCCAAAATACTAACATTGCCGATGCTGTCCTTGCATGCAATCAGCAATAAACCAAGCCGATCTTTGGCATCCACCTTCCAATTATGAGTCACGACATGCAACAACCATCCCTCCGGTATTAATCCGTCGAAAAAGGGAAATAAAACAGACGATTCATATGGTTCATTTCTTAATGGCAACGTTAAAGATACCGGCGTGGGCTTGCTCGACTGCAAATAACGTTCATCATAGGCAAACCGGTATCCCGAATCCGTTTCCGACAAAATGCCAGCGAAGTCATCGCGAATATAGACGTAAGCGGTACGAAAGGCATTCATTATTTATTCTCCTTTCGAACGGGACCAGCTTCCATCCCAAACATATGGAGAGCCACATTGACTTTATCCATTCTAACTGTCGCTTTCCCTTGTTCCAAATCACGGATAAAACGCAAGCCAAGTCCAGAACGCATCGCGAATTCTTCTTGGGTCAACCCTGCTTTTCTTCGATTCGTTTTAACAAATTCTGCAATTGGATTCATGGTCATTTCTCCATCAAATAATTATACCCTTTAAGGTATAATATCTATTAACAGTTTATATTTTATACCCTATAAGGTATATTTGCTACTGTTTATTATGCTTTTATACCTGTTAGGGTATATTTATTGTATCTGTTAAACACTAAAAAACAGTAAATCTAACACTAAACGCTATTTTTTGTCACTAAACGCCGAAAAATAACACTAACGGACCACGTTCTAAGCAAAACCACTTTAAGTGTTCACCCCCCGATAAGCGTTTGATCCAATATGCGTTTAATCCGTTTTAATCCAAAAACTCGGTTTAAAATTGTTTTTAACACAGAATTGTGGATTAAATTGGATTAAAGCAACAAAAGGTGTCGGGGGCCCTTAATCGTGGATCCATTCGTATTTCGCATATTTTCCAGACTGGATACGTTTCAATTTCCCTTGATTGCATAGTTTTTTAAGCAGGTAATAGCTCTTTGATGGCTCTAAGCCAAGTTCAGACTGTAAAATCGAATTTGTTATGATCCCATTATTCCTTTTAGCAATGTATGCGGTTTTCTCTAACAGTTTGTCTAGAGGCACTTCTTTTGTTCCCGCTTCCGATAAGAATGAATTCGCGATTGCCCAAGGGCCTTTTAAATCCAATGGTTCAATCAATCCCCTAGCATGAAGGGGAATTAGATACCCTTCTAAACGTTCGGCACCAATCCCTAACGCTGCAGCCAATTCCTCTTTCACTCCGATTCCATTTCGGCGAATCCACGACAAAATCAATACACTGAAAAGGGGTAACGGCTCTTTTAATTCCATCATTTTACGGGCGAAGGGAACATCCATTTCGCTTTTTGGGAAAAACACCACGACGTTTCCATCATCGCTGCCGCTATAATCCGGCCACGCTTTTCCAAAACGCGCTTGCCCATAAAAGATTTTATCGACCCCTCTACCCGTTTTTTCACAATACCCGGTCCGTTTTAACGCCAAAGATAGCAAGGGGTTTCTGCCTCGAGGTTCTGCGGCAAGCAGATTCGAAGTTTGCAACCCATGAATCAAGCTGCCAGGACTTGCAATGGTTAAACCCGCTTCGTCCAAAATCACGCGAACCGCACCAAGTCGAGCGTAATCGCGATGCGCAACCGCGTTAGCAAACGCTTCTCTTAGACCTTCTGGGTCAAAGGTCGGAACGCCGACTCGACGCATATTCACAAGCATTTCTTCTTCGAGATTAAAGGAATCGACGAAGGCCCCAAATCGCTTAAAGGCCATCACAATGTTCTCGCGTATTTCCTCGTTCTTTTGTACAGCACCATACCGAAGGATTTGGTAAACAAACATAGATCCAGGAGCAAATTTCGCCAAATCTTTTTCCTTTCCTAGCAGCAATAATCCTGCCAAGGTCATCGACGTTTTCTCATGGTCTTGTTGGAGAAGGCCTAGGCTAAGCAAAAATTCCTCGTCATTTAAGCCAAGGAGCGTTTTATCCGAAGTAGAACCTCGCGACATTTCTTCTTTTAGCGACTCTAAACTAGGGCGATCAAAATCGGATAGCCCCAAAGGAAAAATCACCATCGAAGAAGGGTCAAATTCGGATAGAAAGGATCGTCTCGATGAAAACTCCCACGGGAAAAAGGGGACAACTTCTGGCGTCCCATTCGCCTTCATCCTTCTTTGGACGACCTTCCCTTGGGTTGTGGCAACCACCTGGGAAGCGATGGGCACCTGGATGGCAACCACCACTTTTCCTTCTTCCATTTTCAACTGGGGATCGACAAAAACGGAGGGAATCGTCTTATTGACAACCATCGCACGTAACCCATCGATATCTTGATGTAGTTTGCTTGCCCCCGTAGGAGTTCCATCATCTTCTTTGCCTAAATAAATCACGCCACCCAATGCATTGGCCATTCCCACCACTTCATCCAACAATTCATGGTCGGAAATGGGGTTTTTGGCTTCGCTTTTGAATTCAACGGTCATCGATTCCTTCTGGTCCATAAAATTTCCTCTTAATCCATTTTAACACAAAAATTCGGATTAAAATTATTTTTAACACAGAATTGTGGATTAAAAATGGATTAAGTGGTTGGGGCGAGCAAAAGACTCAACTCGCGCTTGATTGTCGCGAATTACATCGCGTCGATTAACAAGCGAATTCTTTCAAAGAATCCTTCATCGCCATCTCGCAAGGCGATAAGCAATGGCAATAAATTTCCGCCCGGCAATTCTTCTTTGTAATTTTGAGGTAATTTCTCCGCATTGCTTAGCAAATCGGAATACCTGTGCGGGTCATTAATAACGGAATACTTCATGATGTCCAGTTGCCATTTGCTGGCATCGTAAAATGATTTCGTCTTTCTTCCCTTTTCATCCGTTTTATTCGAGGAGATTTGTTCCCAATATCGATGCACGTATATCGTATTTGCCGCCTTAGAGGTGCAAGTTAAGGAAACCTGAGGAAGTTCATCCATGGCCAACAGGAAATACCGCAAAATATTGGGGTTCGTACAGAAACTGACCGCGTCTACGACCATTGCTTCGCCCAGAATAGAAAGAAGCTGTTTTCTCGTAATATTGAACGGGGAATTTCTTTCTGAAACTCGATTATCCACATCGTAAACGCATAAGACGCAGTCGAATAATTCACCTTCACGAAGAGCAGAAAGGAAGGCGTTTGCAATCCCTCCGTATCCTCTTGAATTCTCTACATCAATCACAAACTTTTCATGGATTCCAACCGTTTTAACCACGTCAAAAAACGCTTCTTCTTCATTCCCCTCCACAATGATTTTGACGTAATACTTATCCACGCATTATTCCTCGCGAATCGAAGAAAGGGTCTTCATGAAATTCGGGGTAGGAACATACCCGAATTCGCCTTTGTTATAATGCTTCAATAAGTCTTCCGCGCTTCGAGGGCCTCCTTCTTTAACGGGTGCGTCTTTTAGGCAAAATAGTTTGCTTGTTAACTCCTCGTCACGGAAGGAAAAATAAATCTGGTCTTTGCGCATCATATGCTTGCAGGAAATCAGTTCTAAATCGTGCGCGGTAAATAAAAGTTGCCCCTTCTCATTGGCAAAACTATTGAATGCAGAAAGAATTGCTCTCGACAATTTGAAATGCAAGCCGTTATCCAATTCATCAATAATTAAAGTTTTGCCTTCCACGATCGTCTCATAAACATAGGAAGCGATGGCCTCCATCTTTTTCGTTCCCGTAGAATCAAATAAAATCGATGGAACGGATTTACCATGATATTTTGTAAATAATTTTAGTTGGTCTAACGCATCTACTTTTTCCAGAACTTCTTCCTTGAGAGGTTCGTTGTTTTCCCCTTTCATGACAGCTTTTTCGTTATAGAAAAAATCTTCCACGGACAAATCGGCATGTTTAATAAACTCCAAAATGAATTTCTTCTTTTTGCCATCTTTTCCCTTTAGGGCATTAATCGTCTTTTCAATGGGGATGTTATAAAGCTCAATGATCTCGAGCGAATTGGCAAAAGAAACAAAAGAATCAAGATAAGGACTTAATTCCTGGAAAGTATCGTTATTTAACGAAACACAATAAAGGAATGGCTTTTTCGAAGGCAATAAGGGCAATAAGTTGGAATACTCTTCCCCCAGCACTTTAAGCACTCCTTCCCCGTTGTCCCTTAAATAGACGGTTTTCGTCAACGGGGCACCCGTTTCGTAATAGGTGATTTCACATAGACTTTCCTTGGTGATTTCGCCTTTAAAGCTGTCGTAAGTGCAAGAATATTTCATCCAATTTTTATCTACGTCCGTCTTATAAGTGATGGAGAAATCACTAAGGGGGAAGTCGTCGAAAATTTCTTTGTTAAAAGGGATGTTTTCTCCCCCTAGAAAAAGACTTTTTAAAAGGCGAAATAAAGCCAAAACGTTAGTCTTCCCAATGTTGTTCTGTCCATAAAGGCTAAGCGACTTTAATACGTTGCGGTTTAAAACGTCCACGTAATTGGATCCCAATCGTTTAATCCTCGCATCCGCAGAAAAAGATAAAACGTTTTCGCTCTTAAACATCTTATAGTCGTTGAATTTCAATTCCAAAATCATAGGAAGTCTCCCCAAGTATTATCATAACATAGTATTACATTTTGTGCGTATTTTTTGCACAAAGATTAAATTTGCTAAAACGGGTCACAATCTCCAGATGCTAAGAAACCATTCAATTTATCGCCCGGAAACGGGTTAGTAAAAGTCGACCGCCCTTTCCCTTTGAACCACCCATGTAACAAAACCAGCCAAGAATGGTTCGGGGCATTCGTCGGTTTCTTTTTTCAAACGATTACAATCAAACTTGAACATGAAAGGAGCGTCGATCCATGGCTTTAACTAGCACCAAAAAGCGGAACATCCTTTTCATCCTCCTTTGCTTTTTGGCCTATACTAGCTCCTACTTATTGAAACTCAGTTACAACGCGAACATCGTTTGCTTTGAAGATGAATTCGGAATCACCCACGCGGAGGCGGGAGTCGTCACCACGTTCTTTTTCTTTTCCTATGGATCCGTTCAGATTCTCCACGGGATCTTCGTTAAGAAGTATCCTCTTCGTTTTGTCATCCCAGGGGCGATTTTATTAGGATGCATCCTAAACCTCCTCACCGCCCTTTCCCCAACCTTTGCCCCCATCAAATACTACTGGCTTTTGGATGGGGCCATTTTGTCCGTCCTTTGGCCATCCTGTGTTCGGGCTTTATCGGAAAATATCGAGGAGGGGTATCGAAATAAGGCCATTATGGTCATGGGATTATGTACAGCAGTTGGCACCATCCTCGTCTATCTTTTAAGCGCCTTATTCACTGCGATCGCCCATTACAAAATCATCTTTTATGTCGGAATCGGAATCGGCTTGCTCATCGCCTTGTCCTGGTTCTTCTTTTTTCCCCTTTTAACCATGCCGGTAGAACAAAAAGAAACCAAGCAAATCTCTATTTCTAAACCGAAAAACGATGGGACGTTCCTCCTTCTTGTTATCGTTTTAGCCGTCTTATGTGTTGTATCCACCTTTGCTCGCGATGGGATTTCCACATGGTTCCCGTCTCTTCTCAAGGAGGGGTTTGGGGTTTCCGATTCCTATAGCATTCTCATCACCATTCTTCTTCCGATTGGTCAATTCGCCGGAAGCGTGCTTTCCGTTGTTCTCGGCAATCTCATGAAGAACCGCACCCTTCTATGCGGCCTTACTTTCTTGGTATCCTCGCTTCTAGTTGGAATCTACCTTTTCTTCGGCTCTTCTTCCTTGGTTCTTTGCATCGCGATGTTTGGTTTATCGAGCTTATGCTTTGCCATCATCGTGAACGTCACCACCAGCATGATTCCCCTAGAATGGGGGAAAGAAAGAAATTCTGGTTTCTATGCAGCCTTGTTCAACGGATTCTGCTATTTAGGATCGACTGCGTCTTCTTATGGGTTAGGCGCTTTAGCCGATCATTATGGCTGGAACAAAGCAACTCTGGTCATTGAAATTGCCTTAATCCTCGCATCGATTCTTGGAATCTTGTGGCCTGTCCTCCACGGTTGGATTTCCAAAACCAAAAAATCTGTCGAATGATTAAGAAAAAAGTTGTCTTTTTTGGAGTTGTACTCCGTTTTAGCCAAGATTAGATATATTCAAGGGGCAAGCAAACGAGGTTATCCCGAAGATAAAGTTTCTCTGGGTAGGAGCATAAGATAACGCCCATCCCGCGATGGGTTCCCAAATCTTTGTCCAACACGTCGAATTCTTTGGCCATGGCCGCCTTGGGCGAACGCGTGTCCTTGATTTCAATGGGGTATAAGGTATCCCCTTCCTTGATAATGAAATCAATCTCTCCTTCTACTTCCGAATAGACCTCAATTCCATCCACGTCGGCCCTCTTTTTCTTTTTATCCTTGCCCCGATAGTAATAGATGGAAAAATCATATTTCTCTCCCGCGTTGGAGAAGCTTTTAATCAATTCGTTCACGACGAATGTTTCATAAAGCGCGCCTGACATATTGCCGTTTCTCGCGGTTTCAGGCGTCAGCCACCTTGTTAAATAGCAAACGAGCCCCGTATCCCGGAAATAAAGTTTGGGAGATTTTATCGCCCGATTTAAGGAAGAGGAGGAATAGGGCTTTAAAAGATAAACAATTCCCGACCGAACGAGGATTCCTGTCCAAGACAAGATCGTTTTCTCATCCACGCCGACCTCACTGGCGAGACCGGAATAATTGATGACGTTGCCCGTTCGGGCTGCAAGTGCGGTCAAAAATTTCGTAAACGCCATGGAATTTTGAGTTTTTATTAATTCGAAAACGTCCTTTTCCAAATAAGTATCGATGTAGGAGGCGTAGAAATCGTCCCATTCCTTATCAGGGTTTTCATAAAGTTCAGGATATTGGCCGCGGTGTATTTTTTCCCAAATATCTCCATAGCCTTTTAAGCACTTTTCCCGTTCGTTCAAATAAGATTCCGTAAGGATAAAATGCTGATTAAAATCCACGTCATAAATTTCGCGGAGGGACAGTCCGGATAATTCGTTGACGCTGATTCGACCCGCCAAGGTTTCTTCCCCTTGATGCAACCTTAAAATTTGGCTGCCGGAAAGAATGTAGGATCCATACCCTAAATGATTGGTGTCGACATTATCTTTAATCGCCTCGAAAATTGTATCGACTTTTTGAGCCTCGTCGATATAAAGAGGGGTTCCCTGATGGGATAAGAAAAGAGCCTCGTCGTTTTTCACGGTCTCCCGAACCATTCGATTATCAAAATTAATCCGTCTCACATCGGGGAACAGATGTTCGCATAAGGTGGATTTCCCTACCTGTCTTGCCCCATTGACAGACAAAACAATGTTGTTTTTGAACCGACGTTCCAGAATGGGAACGAGATGCCTTTTGATTTTATACATTTCGCGTACCTCTCACCCATATTTTATAGCCAAAATCCGTATTCATAAATAAAAAGTTGTCTTTTTTGGAGTCGTACTCCGTTTTAGACAACTTTTATTTTATTAGATGCCGATCCAATGAGCCGGGAAAGCATAAGCAACATCATTGATGGGGCGAATGACATCCGTCGTATCGATGACAAGACCCGGTAGAATCGGCAAACCATATTTATCCAACACGTCCCAATTTTTCGTAGGACGATTCGGACTCGATGACTTTTTAATTTCCATGGGGAAAATTTTTCCTTCTTCTACATACAAGAGGTCGATTTCTTTTTGATCGATATCTCGATAATAGAACAGGCAATCTTCAATTCTTTTTCCGAAATTTCGAAGATTTTTCACGATTTCGGCAACGCAATAGGTTTCGAAAAATGCGCCAGACATTGCCCCCGATTCCATCATCGCTCCACTAGGCCATCCGCAAAGCGATGCGGCTAACCCTGTATCCAAAAAATAGAATTTCGGGGCCTTGATGATGCGCCGATTCACATTGCACATAAAAGGCTGAAGCAAAATAGCCATGCCGGAACTAACCAAAACAGATATCCAACTTTTGATGGTATTGGCATCCATGCCAAGAAGGTTTCCAATATCTTTGTAAACAATTTGTTGCCCTGTGCGGAACGCCATAATCTTCATGAAATCGCGGAAACGAATTTCGTTCTCTGGTTTAATGATGGTTTTGATGTCCTTTTCGATATAAGAATCAATGTAAGAAGGATAATAAACCTCGTTCTCACTGACTCCTTTGACCACATCCGGCATAAAACCCCGTTTCATATCGTTGAAAAGTTGCGTTCGGGTTCTTGGTGGAACATTGGCTTTGATGGCTCTTTTCAATAGAGTTGGAATGTCATTGCAAAAAAGATTTTCGGAACGACCCAAAATTTCGCATTGGTCCAAGTAGCCCATTTCGACGAATCCGGTTCTACCCGCGAGCGACTCCGAAACCAATTTGGTTAATTCGAAACGGCTAGATCCGGTGAGAACATACATCAATTCCGGCTCTTGGCCGTTCCTATCCCAGGTTTTTCTTTGCTGATCGATTCGGGCTTTAATTTCGTCAAAAAGAACGGGGGCTTTTTGCACTTCATCGATAATAAGGGGCCACCCATATAAATCTAAAAAGGAGGCAGGATTTTGAATAGCGAGGGAACGATCGGAAATGTTATCGAGATTTACTTGACGAAAACGATCGCCAAAAAGTTTTTCTGCCGTTGTGGATTTCCCGACTTGTCTCGGGCCATAAATCGTTACACAGGGAAAAGAGCGTGCATTTCTTTCAATCCACCCTTCAATCGTTCTTTTAATATACATTTGCATCCTCCTTTTGCGGTCAAAACGGAGTGCAATTCCGTTTTTACCGAATTATAACTGAATATACCCCATAATAAAAGAGGGTGACTAGGAACGGGCTATCTAAAGGATAAATGAAATATTTATCGTGTTTTTATCGTTACTTAATTACTTCAATTTTGGAAAAGTATCCCATGAGCATAAGTATTATAGCGGTCAAAACGGAGTGTCATTCCGTTTTTACCGCACTTTTTGTTGTCCTGTCAATCCCAAGTCGCAAAATCCGCGAATTGTAACTTTATTTTGGCGAATTGTTTCATACAAATGAAAACGCATCCTCGACTTTTCTCGTCATTATAAAATGAAGGCAGCAAACGTTTCTTTGGAGGAACAAACTATGATTCTACCCCGCGATAAGAAGGAGTCTTTCTACGAATTTGACGACGTCCGTAAAGAAGTCGTCTTTCATCGCCACGATATGCCATCCCCATGGATGAATTATCTCAATAACGACGAATTCTATACGATGATTTCCCAGGCTGGCGGCAACCTCAGCTGGTACAAATCCCCTGAGATTTGGCGGATCGGCCGTTACCACTTCTTTAACACCCCCACGGACGCGCAGGGATTATTCCTTTATATCAAAGATAAGAAAACAGGCAAGGTTTGGAACCCCAATATCCTCCCCACGAACGAACCTTTGGATTTCTTTGAATCCCGTCACGGCCGTGGCTATACCAAATTCCTAGCCAAAAAAGACGGCATCCAAGTAAAGCTCACCGCCTTTGTCGGAAAAGAGAACGCTTTAATCTATCGTTTTCAAATCCTTTCCGACCATCCGGGCGACATCGAACTATACGTTGCCAAAGAGATGGGGAACATGGAATATATCCGCGAAATCCAATGGCAATGCTACACCAAGCAAAGCAACAACATCTTCTACCACTCTTCTAGCGATGCCTTGGTCTACGACTATTTTATCGACATGCAAGCGCGCCCCGAAGAAACCCCCTATGTCTATTTAACCGCGACTCTCCCCTCCTCTTCGCATACAGGAATCCGCAAAGACTTCTTGGGCCCATATCGCGATTTATCCAACCCCGAAGCCATCGAAAAAGGTTTTTGCCCCAACACGGACCTTCAAGGGGGAGAAGGCATCTTCGCCTTTTCTTACCCCATCCATCTCGACGCGAACAAAGCCTACGAAGGGGCCATTATTTTAGGAACAACACCCAAAAACGATGAAGTGGATGCCCAAATCGAACGTCTCAAAGACCTAAAGTATTTAGACGAACTCTATCAAGGCGTCCTCGATAAATGGCATAAGGTAGACGAGACCTTCCACGTGGAAACCGACGACCCCGTATTCAACCGCATGGCCAACATTTGGAATCCTTATCAGGCTTATGTCAATTTCCAAGTTTGCCGCGAAATCTCCTTCTATGCGACGGGAACGATACGCGGATTCGGCGTGCGCGACTCTTCTCAAGACTGCTTGTCCCAAATTGCCGTGCGTCCCGATGCGGTACGAGCAAGAATCGAAGAAATCATGACCGAACAATCCCGTTGCGGCAAAACCACCCACCGATTCTTCCATATCGAAAGGAAGCAATCGGATATCAGCGATCGCAGCGACGACCACCTTTGGATGGTCTATGTCATCGATCAATGGATTCGCGAAACCGGAGACCTCTCGATTCTAGATGACATCGTCCCCTATTATGACGGCGGAGAAGGAACGGTTCTCGAACACTTAGAAGCTTCCATTTCCCGGACGCATTCCACGATGGGAAAAGACGGCATCCCCTTGATGTTAGAAAGCGATTGGAACGATTGCCTCAATACGATTTGCCGCAAAGGCCAAGGCGAAACCGTCATGGTCGGTGAACAATATGTTTTGGCCTGCTCCATGATGGCCAAAATCGAAAAACTGCTAGGGCGCGATCCTTCTTTCTATGAGGAAGAGGCCAAGAAGCAAAAAGAAATCCTCAATACCCGCTTCTTTGAAAAAGACCATTATCTCCGCGCGGTAACCGATAGCGGGGTCCGCGTCGGCGGGGAAAATGAACCCTGTGCCCGCGTTTGGATCAACACGAACGCCTGGGCCGTCATTTCAGGAGTCGCCGATACAGAAAGAGGAAATATTGCATTAAGTACTTCTTTACGTTGCTGCAACACCCCGTTTGGCCTTGCAACCCAGAATCCTCCGTTACAAAGAAATTACCCCACCCCCGAAGAAGAGATCAGTTGGGCGACCCCGGGGATTGGAGAAAATGGCGGCATCTTCTGCCACGCGAATACCTGGTCCATCATCGCTTTGTGCCTTTTGAATCGCCCCGACGATGCCTATATGGTCTACTCGGAAATGCTTCCTGATAACATCGTATCCAAAGTCGGAGTCGACGCTTATAACGCGGAGCCCTATATTTATTCCTCCAATATCCGCGCCCCCGGCGTCTTACGCCAAGGAGAAGCTGCCGTCAGCTGGGTGACCGGAACGGCTACCTGGATGAATCTAGCTTTGGAACATTATTTCTGCGGTGTTCGTCCCGAAATGGATGGCCTATTCATCGACCCCTGTCTGCCTTCTTCGATCCACCACGCGACCATTACGCGCAAATATCGCGGATGCACCTATCAAATCGAAGTTCAAAATAACAGCAAGAAAACAAAGCCCTGCAAATTGCTTATAGAAGGCAGGCCCATTGAAGGGAACATCGTTCCTGCAAAAACCGGGACCTTGCATATTACCTGCATCGTGCGATAGCGATCCCCCTTTGCCTCTTTTCACCCCGCTTTATCGAGTTTTCGTATTTTCGATTTTCCAGCCACAACAGAAAAAATAAGCAAGTTATTTGCAAAAGTTGCTCCGTTTCAAAGCAAAATCTTGCTCAGTTTCAAGGCGAAATATTGTATCGCAAGACCTGGAAGTCGGCTTTATCTACCCTTCATCTGTGCCAAATTATCGTTCCGATTTTCCCAATTTTGAGAAAAAACGAACGCTAATTTTCATAGAGTTTCATCATGCGCCCAACAAATAAACGGGGAAGGTATAGGCTTTATCGTTGATGGGGCGAATTTTGTCACAACAATCTACCACAAGCCCCGGTTTAATTTCCATGTTGTACTTCAGCAAAACGTTGAAATTCTTCGTTGGTTTGTTGGGCGTCTCGCCTTTTTTGATTTCAATGGGGTAAATAGCATTCTCATCCACGTAAAGGAGATCAATTTCCCTTTGATCAATGTCCCGGTAATAATAAAGATGGCTCGTTACATCAATTCCGGCGTTGTAGTAGCCTTTTATCGTTTCCGACACGACGAACGTTTCAAAAAACGCTCCACCCATTACTCCTTCTTCTAGCATTCTGGCGTTCGGCCATTTACAAAGATAGGCGCATAAGCCCGTATCCATAAAATACAGTTTTGGCGCTTTAATAATCCGGTTGGAGACATTGGCCATGAAAGGTTCTAACAAAACGATAATTCCCGATGTAACCAAAATGGAAATCCATCTCTTAATCGTATCAACATTGATGCCAAGTTCCCGAGCAAAGACCTGATAATTCACTTGTTGAGCCGTTCTTAACGCAAGGTAGGAAACGAAATTGCGAAATTGCATCTCGTGAGACGCGGCAATTAAACGCATGACGTCTTTGGCGATGTAGGTATCAAAATAGGATTTGAAATAGACATTCCGTCTAGAATTTCCCACGACGATATCTGGCATCCCACCCTTGAAAATAGTATCAAAAATTTGCGATTTTGTTTTATAGTGTGCCGAACTGTCTGTTTCTTTTTTTAGAAGCAAAGAAATATCGGGAATGAAGGGGGATCCCGATAGTCCAGCCGCTTCGATTTGGGTCAGCGAAGACATATTGAAAACTGCGGCTCTCCCCGCAAGAGACTCCGAAATTCCCGCTTGAAGCTCAAATTGATTCGAACCCGTAAGCACATACATCAATTGACGGGGATGATTCGACTTTAGCCATGTTTTTCTTTGCTCATCGATTGCAATTTTGATTTCACTAAGCAAATTGGGTGCTTTTTGCACTTCATCAACAATAAGGGGCCACGGGTGAACTTCTAAAAATCCTTTAGGATTGGTTAATGCTAATTCTCGTTCGTTTGCATCATCTAGCGTAACGGATGCAAAGCGATTGCCGAAAAGAGCATCCACCGTCGTGGATTTGCCGACCTGTCTTGCGCCATAGATAACAATAGCCTGGAAGGAGGTTTCTGCATCTAGAATTGTTTTTTCAATATCTCGTTTTAAATACATTTTTCAATTCCTTTCAGACATTATCCGATTACAAGCCTTCTTTTTCAATATTTTTTCCGATGAAAACACTAGTCTACTAGTTGTTTCATCGCTATTTCGGCTATCGATGGCCATCAAATAAACATAATCATATAGATGGGGAACGTCGTTAAATTAGCTTTTGTAGAAACCGTGTTTTCGTTCCCAAAAACAAAACCTCGCTTTAGGGAATAGGGTTCCTTTACCAATTTTGGAATCGCCCGGAAATTATTTTGATCATTCCCGGATTTGATCTCGATGGGCAAGACGGTTTGATTTTCGTAATCATTGATAAGGAAATCCACCTCCCCCACCTTTTTGCTATCGAAATAATAAAGCTCATGGCCGTGGGCCGCGAGTTCCATGGCGCAAGCCGTCTCGTAAACGCTGCCTAAGTTCGCTGCGCGGTCTTCGTTTAAAATCGCATTGATGTTGTTTTTATAGAGAATGTTGGAAAGCAGCCCCACATCATTGTAATAAAGCTTGATAAGATTCTTGCTCGCGGATTCCACTAAGGGAAACACGGGATTGGCAATGGCTTTGACGCCCAAAGAAATACCAGAACTGACCAAATAATCGAATTCGTCTTGGTACCGTTCTAGATTCGCGTTCTTCTTATTCTCCAATTTCGCGTATTGTATCCGTTTCACCTTATTTTCCATATAAGAAGGCAAAAAATCGTAGATGGTTCGTATTTTTAATTTATGTTCTTCGTCGTATTTGGAAGCATCGTCCCGATAATACCCATAAATCGAAGACTGAAGGATTCGCATTTGGCCAACGTTATTCGATAAAAATTCCTCCACGGCGCGAGGAAGTCCTCCGCAAACCAAATATTCTTTGAATTTTCTTAGAAGAGTTTGATGAACAACCTCGGGCACAGCCCGCCTTGATTCGAAACACACCCTGACTTCATCAATCATAGGCGTAGTAAAACCATTCGCCCACAGGAATTCTTCGAAATCCATGGGGTACATCTTCACTTCTTCAATGCTCCCCATCGGAATGAATTGATGCTTCAGGGCGATGCCTAATAAAGAACCGCTAGCAATGTAACGAAAACGGTTTTCCCGTTTTAAAGGTTTAAGCAAGGAAAGCAATTGGGGATACACTTGGATCTCATCGATAAAAATCAAGGTGTCGTTTGCATCGCCAAAAACCCCTTGAGTTAGAACGCTAACCTGCCAATAAAACTCTTTCGTTGTTTTTACATTTGCAAAAAGACGATCCCCGTCCAAATCATCTTGCATGTTAATCTCAATGAAATGGGGGAAGGACGTTTTAGCAGTTTCACGAACGATGAAACTTTTTCCAATTTGCCTCGCGCCCGTAACAATGACGATTTCCGCATCGGGGTTTTTATAGTATTCATGTAACTTATTTTCAATCTTTCTATGAAACATAAAATCCTCCAAAAGTGTTTTTCCAATATAATTTTAGGTTAAAAACATTGCTTTTCCAATAAGTTCAATTAGGAAATCAGTGGTTTTCCAATATTTTTAGAGTTGAAAGTATTGGTTTTCCAAAAACTGAAATGCCTTCCATTTTGGCAAAAACGGAATGCCATCAGTCTCTTTTTAGAAGGTGGATTCCCGTTTTTTAGAGGCTATAAAATTATAGGAATTTCCCCGTTGACCAAAATTAGACCGATGTTAATTTATTGCTAAGTTATCGATTGCTTCGGTAATTGCCAATCCGTAAAACGCATTGGCCTTGCGATTGTTCTACATCGAAACACGGCGGTTCTTCTCCTCTTTCATCCCAGCAAAAACTAGTCTTGAGTTTTGCAGAGCATTCTAGTTCGGGGAAGTCGCCACGAAAGGAGATTCATATGAAAGTTTCGAATGCTTTATTCGTCTTGGCGTTAGGATCGTTGCTTGCTTCCTGCGGGGCAGGCACCTCTTCTTCCTCATCGGAGCCTGCAGGGACTAGCTCTAGTTCCCCTACCTCGGCTTCTAGCAGCTCATCTAGTTCTAGCGTTTCTAGCGAGTCTTCTACGACTTCATCTACGACTTCGTCCACCACTTCGGTTGATGTCATCGTTGGACTAGAGGATTTGCAAAAAGCCTCCGCGAAGGCCAAAGCCCAAGCCAAAGCCATAAAAGGCGGAACCATCACATTAAGCGAGACCAGCTCTTTTGGCGACCCCACCAAAAAGGTCATGCCCTTTGAATTTGGAAGCGATAAAAACGGAGACGTCCTCCATTATGTGGACTTCGATTGGCAGATGAATCAGCAAGATGCCTATGTCATGAAGGATCCTAACGGCGCCATCCTTGGTATCACCAAGAAAAGCGATGGATCGATTTCCAAACAATTCGAAGAATATAGCGACGTCCAATATGCCTTCCGTAACCTCCTTGGATACGGGGAAGAGGACCTTTATGGCACGGAAGGGCTGCTAGAAGGATTGCTTGGCTATGCTCAAAGAAACGTCAACCAAGACGCGAAGTTTGGGGCAAAAGACGGAGTCTATGAATTCTCGTTTGGCTATTTTGCATCTTTGGATACCTATGAATTCTATGTGGTCGGCGCCTCTTTCTCCCTCGGTGAGAAAGACGAGCTTCAGTCCATCGATGCCAAAATCTCTTCCTACAATTCCAGCAGCTTCATGGTGGATGATGAGCTCCAAACGATTCAACTGTTAGACGGAGCAACCCCAACTTCCACTAAAGAATACGAAATCACGCAGACCGCAGGGGAAAGAACGTTCCAAAATCCGATTGACCTCGATTCCTTCTATGCGACGAGCTTCGATTTAACCTATAAAGGTGCAACGATCGCCGAAGGTTCTTCAATATCCGCAGAAACCGGAGGAGACGTCTCCATTGGATTAGCAAACATTCTGCCCGAAACCGCGAATTTCGATTTTGATTCCATTACCGTGACCGTGACCGGAGGGGAAGAAGGCGGATTAAGCGGACAATTCTCCAATTATTCTCAAGAAATATCGTTATCGCCTTCCGCGGTGGGCGAATATAGCGTTGAAGTGAAAAGCGTCCACGTGACTAAGACCTTCAAAGTCAACGTCACCGAAGCTCAGCCGAATAATGTTTCCGTATCCTATTTTGTCGAGGGACCTGATGGATATACGGCTTATAGCTATAGCGATGGCATCGCAGGCTATGTGGGCGTCACCTATATCATCGCCGCGAGCATCCTCCCCGACGCCGCAAACCAAGAGGTCACCACTTCCGTTTCAGGAGCGGAAGCAAGCGCTTATAAAATTGAAAGGAAGGAAATCCAAGTCAACGAATGGATGGATCCGAAGCAGATGATTTGCTTCACTCCGTTAGTGGCAGGAGGCTTTGATATCGCGATTGCTAGCGCGGTCAATCCCGCGGTTGCTGCAAATGTTCATATCACCGCGAGCCCCACCCCCTCTATCGCGAGCGTTTTAAGCAACCAATTCGCCTATCGCATGGGCGGAACGGTCAAATACGTGGTTTCCTTCACCCCATCCCCGTCCGTTGACGGAACAAGTGGCTCCATCCACATCGAGGACAAGGTTTCCAAAAAATCTGAAGACGCCACTTATACCTTAACCAAAGGGGAAAAGTTCTATACATTTGCTTTGACCCATGTCAGCGGGGAATCCTTCGGGCTCACCTTCAAAATGAGTTTCGATTTTGCTTTGTTCTATTTTGACGAGGATGGATTTGCAAACCAAATGAGCAAAGTCACCCCCGAATTCTGGATCCAAGGCGGCTGGACCGCTAGTAGTGGAAACTTCACCTTCTCTATCCAGTTCTATAATAGCGGCGAGGCTTCCATGATGGTGAATAGCTCCGATTTCACCGTTTCTAAATATTTCTCCTGCTCGTATTCGCTAACCGAAACCACGGATGGTTATAACGGAACCTTCACTTCGAACCCCACACCGAAACCCCGTTTGTCGCGTTGCCGTTAAGTTTCAAAGTGGACAAAGACTTCACCAAAGTCGATACGAGTTTCTCCTTCCAAGAAAAGAGTTACACGCTTTCCTTTGTTCCAGAAAGCTATTAATCCCATGAAAAGCAAGAAATCATTCGCATCGATTTCGTTCCTCTTCGTCTTGTTTTCTTGCGGCCGATCCGTTATTCAGTCAAGCGAAAGCATTACCAACCATAATCTGACGCTAGAAAATACCGACGAATTCAAGGAGGCCAAATCCTTATCCGCGTTAGGCACCCAAAAACTTTTGGTGGTTCCTGTCCAATTTCAAGGCGAAAGGGAATTCAGTCAAGAGGACCTAACGCGGATTCAAAAAGCCTTCTTTCAAAAAGATTTATCGACAAGTGAGGGGAAGAATTATTATTCCGTCTCCGAATTCTATTCTCAAAGCAGCCTCGGCCAGCTTTCCTTTAATGGGGAAGTCACCGACGTTTTGAAGGTTCCCTTCACCGTGGAGGAAATGACAGGTGACGGGAATTATTTCCCGGGCGTCCCCGCCCAATACATGATGGATAGCAACTCTTATCCTTCTTCTTATTTTCAAGATTACGACACGGATAAAGATGGATATGTCGACGCGGTGGTTTTCGTCTATTCTTCGCCAACCTCGGAACGGACGGGGAATTTCTGGGCATGGGTCGCCAATTTTGCTACCGATCCCAACCCATCTCGTCCCACCTTCTTCCGTCATATGTGGGTAGGAATCGACTTCTTCCACAAAGGGGGATATGAAGTCGATGCTCATACGGTTATCCACGAAACAGGCCATTTGCTAGGCCTTCGGGATTATTACCCTAGCGATAACTATAATCTCGCTTTAGGCGGCCATTCGATGATGGATTACAACATCTCCGACCATGACCCCTATTCCAAGATGCTCTTATCCTGGGCGGAGCCGACCTATTACGACTTTACCAAGCATTCCTCCATCACCGTGGACTTGCCCGCGTTTGAAGGTTCTAACCAGTTCATATTGTTAAACACGAATTGGAACCACAGCGTCATGGACGAATATTTGCTTTTGGAGTATTACACCCCGACGGGTCTCAATGAATTGGACGCGAAAACTCAATACGACACCCGCCCGCAAGGATTCACGGAATCCGGCATCAAGGTCTATCACGTCGATAGCAGGATCGCCAAAACCCATTACGATTCCAGGTTGTACACGACGGTCTTTGATGAATACGTAGACGAAATCCCAGAAACCAAAGAAAAAGATGTCTATTACGTGATTGGGGCATCTAATAGTATCGAAAGTTCTAGGACTGACGCTTCTAGAAACGGGCGTTATAAGCAGATTGCCCTCGTGGAGAATAAGACCTATAACCAACTTCAAAGCGGAGTGGCCGCGGATAACGATTCCTTGTTCCAAGTGGGGGACAGCTTTGATTCGTCGAAATCTGCCTATCTATTAAATGGAAAATGGAATAAGGGTGGGGAAATCTCCTTCCGCTTCCACGTGGACAGCATGAACGAAGAACACGCGACCCTATCCATTGAATATCAAGGAGGAAAATAAATGAAGAAAATAAAAGACGCGTTATTCCTAATCTCCGCCTGCGCGGCCCTCTGTGCCTGCGGTAAGGGAGAAGAGAAGTCTAGCGCGACGACTGCTTCTTCTAGCGGGGGCATCGCCGCCACCTTGCAGGAAGCCATTGAAAATACCAAAGACAATTACAAAATGGATATTGAATCGGGGATTGGCTATTCCTTCCCCTATCAAATCATTTCGGACAGCCTTTATTATTACGCCCCAGCAACCGAAAACTTCATTCGCCTCGACGAAGACAAGGATTATTACCATAGCTTCGAAAGGACGGAACTCGATACCGATGAGATTTACCGTTTTGGAATGAATGTCCATGGCCGGGCGGGGAGAGTCGCGGATAAGGACTACCTCTACCGCACCGACTTCATGGATTTGTTATCCACTTACGCGGACGATTTCACCCAAATGAGCGAGGACACCTATTGCTGTACCGTCAAAGACCTCGCTTATGATCTCAAGGAATATTTTCAAAATCGTGCCTTCAGCTACTCCAATTATTTCGAGGTTCATCTAGGCGAAGATGGACGAATCGCTTCGTTTAAAACCTATGAAAAATACCTCGAAGAAACGAGTTTAGTGGGGGAGGTATCCTTTAAGCCCTTCGTTCTTTCTGCTTGGGAACCCTATACCCTATGGGACCAAGGAGGGCGGCAAATTGACCTGCGCATCGTGGATCTGAAAATTGGGTCGCAAGATGGCAAGCTCTATCGATTGCTTTACCAAGACCAGGAAGTCGAAATCGAAGGCATTGTTTCCGGTCTTGATTATGACGGCCACTTCATTTTGGCAACCGAAAGCCCGACAACAGGCTACGTCGGGATTGAAGTTAGCCTGAAAAAAGGCGAGACCCTCCCTGCTTTAAACGATAAGATCAAAGTCAAAGGAACCATTGATCAAGACGAATACGTGGCTAAGCTCGTGGGGGCAAGCTATACCAAAACCGGAGAGGCGGAATATTACCCCGTCTTTGACGAAGAACGGGTGGAAGGAACCTATGGAGGAGGCTATTTTGCCGCCTACATTTTCTCCCAAACCCCCGTCTACGCGGATTCCATTTATTCCACCTACGCTTACCTTTCTTCTCCCCCGGCTAAAATCGTAGAAGACCAAGACACGAACATCGAGGTCATCTGCCCTGCCCAGACTTCAGAAGACGACACCTTCCACATGTTGATCGTTCTTCCTTCTTCGATGCCAGTAGACGAAAGAAAAGCCATCGTAGAAGACATCAAACAGTATGGGATTTATTCCAAAGGGGCGAACTCCGCGAAAGAAATATCCTTAGATAAATTCATCCTCCGCTTTAGTCCTAGTTATTCCTATCACGTAAAACTGGAATATACCGCCCAAAGCTCTATCTCCAAGAAATTGTCCCCCACCGAAAAGGTGGACAAACTCTTCGGCCTTAAGGACTTCCCCTTCCCCAAATCTCAGGAAGTTACTTGCTTCTCCTGCGGCGGCACCAGCGGACTCAACATCGAAGCCAATTACGGAAAAGAAGGGAGGACGGTAGGTCTTTATTACAATGCCGCTTCTTTATCTTCAGCCGCTATCCAAGCGGAAAAAGACGCCTTAATCGCCTATGGTTTCTCCTTCTACGACGAAATCAAAGACACATATTTGTCTCGCCATCAAATCTACAAAAAAGGAAACACCTATGTGGATATCCTTGTTACCGATGACTACTATAGCGAAGACAGCCATACCGTCAGCATGTGGGTGTATCAAGGCGATTTGATTTCAACGCCTAGCATTGAAGAAATCCTTCAGGAAAAAGCCCCCTTCTTTGATACGAACGATTTCATTCGGCCAGCGGGTATCCATTCCTCGGATATTGGCTATTATGCCCTCCATTCTTACGCGGGGAATGCGTTCGACGAAGGTCATTATCTTAGCTGCGTCACTTTGGACGTCAGTGAAGATTGCTTTAGCGCCATGCGTTCCAGCTACATCAAAGACAAAGGGTATAAAACGGCAAGAACGAGCGACAACAAGATCTACACCTACAATACCCGTGGGGCGAACCATTATGTCCTGTATAAGGAAATCCCCGGGAGCGAAGAAAAAATCTATCTCGATATGGCAATGTATCCCACTAGCGACTACACCTTCTCGGGACATAATCTTTTTCAAAACCGCATCGAGGTATTGATTTATAAGGCCGCTTCTCCTCTTCAAACCCATTATGAAGAGAATCTAAACGACTTTACCAACTACATGGGGTCCATCATTACAGGCGGCGGATTCTCCGTGACATTCTCTACGCCAGTCCAAGTCGAAAACTACCCGGCCCTGACGAACGGAGGTTACGACTACCTCTATTACGGGTATTTCTATAGCTATAACGCCTTTATCTATTCCTCTTCCTTGGAGCAAGCCTACCAAGACATCATCCAAGGCCTAACAAACGCCGGATATACCTTGCAAAACACCACCGCGAAAGGCAACGTCTGCTATGGCAAACAAACCGAAAGCGGATTGGGCTCCTTCGTCTTCATCATAAAAGAGACCCAAAAAGGCTACATCCGTATCATGGATGGCGTCGGCGGGCTCGACTTCTAGTTCTTCTAACGTCCAATCCCCGAGGGTTCAAACCCCGGGGATTTTTGATGTTTGAAAGAGCGAAAAGTTATAGGGCCAATACGGCATCCAGGCATAACGTAAGGCCATATTCCGCCGCATTTCCACCCCAATTCCGTTCATCATATTGTTCCACGTTAGCCAAGCTATCCGCGGTATAGAGGATCATCCCCCATGTCGCTTTTCTAAAAACGGCGCAGGCGGCAAGAGCGGAGCATTCCATTTCCACGACGGCACATCCTTCGCTTTTGCGGTACATGACTTTTTCTTTGGTTTCGCGAAAGAAGCCATCGGTCGTCCACGTCATCACTTCTTGGTATTTCAAGTTGTGCTGAAGGATGGTCTTTTTAATCACCTTTTGAGCCCTTTCATCGATTTCCATAAAACGCGAGGGGGAGCATAGTGATAGGAAGTTCCTTCATCTCGCAACGGTGATAAGGAAACGGATAACAAGCAAACCATTTGTAAACCCTGCTTTCAGCACTCAAACCAAAGATATCGTCTTAGACTATGGGCCCCACTATTTTGGCGAATGGATTCCTGCCCAAAAGCCCACGGAAGAGCAAGAGGACGTCCAAGGCCATAAAGATTGTTTGGTATGCCATAAGCATTTCGACCAAGAAGGAAACGAAATCCAAGATTTATCGATCCCTAAATTGCCTAAGAAAGCAACCATCATAGTCATCAGCGGATCTAGCAACGCTTCAAAAGTGGAGGTGGGAACCTCAGTCACCGTTACCGCGGATCAGCCAAAAGAGGGCATGCAATTCAAAGGATGGGTAGATACTTCTAACCGTGTCGTCAGCTAAGCAGAGGTCTATACATTTGTAGTAACCGAAGACGTAACGTTAGCAGCCGTATACGAACGGATTCCTATAGATACCAGTTCTAGCGAAGGTACGAATTCCAGCAGTTCTTCTTCTAGCGAGAACGCAAGTTCCAATAGCTCCATTTCCAGCAAATCGGATAACCCCATTTTATCTAGTGGATCGAGCTCTTCTAGCGAATCCAGCGGGGACAGGGGGTCAAATAAGCCAGATTCTCCAAACAAAAATACGCCTTCTTCCTTATCCTCCGCGGGAATCATTGCTATCTCCGTTATCTCAGTAGCAGCAGTCGCTTCTTTAGGCGGCATCATCGCTTTCAAAGCAATAAGAAAGAAACGAATTAACAAATAGTATTCTTTTCGTTAAGCGATCCCCTACTTTGGAAAATCCAAAGTTATACTTCGGAATTTCCAAAGTCGTGCTTCGGATTTTACAAACTCGCGAAAATAGTTGCGATATCAAAACGTAGTTTTCCCAATGGAAATTTTACCCAAAAATATTTGTCCCAAATTTTTTTGGGTAAAAATTCATCCGATAGCATCTAATGTTTTTGTGATTTTTAATCATTGAAAATTAACACAAATCAATTTGTGATAACTCGATTTATGTTATTTGCCTATCAAACTATAAATGTCGTTTAAAGAGTAGCAGTCTACGCCGTCAGGTTTTGTTTCGAATCCGTTTTTGGAGAAAAATCCGTACCGGGCAAACGGAATATCCCTTTCCTTGCAATCGCGGATTTCTTTTTCCATCGCTTGCTGGCTAAGAGGGTGAGACAAATACTTGCATTCATAGTTCTCATACCCCTGATCCGAATTCGTAACCACGTCAAATTCGAGGTTCTTCTTCCCCTTCAAGTCGTAATAAGCAAAGTGCCCGATGTCTTTAAACAAGGGTTGGTTCAGCCTCATGCGGTTTCGGCGAATGAGGTATTCCTTGGCCAACTTTTCAAATTGATGGGGCAGGTAATTTTGCAGGAAAGAATCCTGAATCATGTCGTAGACCGCCTCGGCGCTCATATAGGTTCGTTCGGTCTGCATTTCATAGAGAAAGCTAAAATAGAATTCGAGCAAGGGATCGCAAAGGTAATAGGACCCCTTCCGTTCCGAATTCAAATTAATCGGCGTCAGCCTTTGGATAATTTTCTCATCCGTTAATTTGCTTAATGCATAGACTGCTTTAGAGGCTCCTTTGCCAGGAAGGGCTTCATTTAAATCCGAATAGGTATGCTTCCCTTGGGCGATCAAGGAAACGATGCGGAAGGAACGTTCGTCCTTCACGATTTCCTTCAAAGCCGTGTTTTGTAATTCGTTTTCGAAGAAGGACCCAATGGGGATGAATTTCTCTATTAAGTTTTCCTTCAGAGTTTTTGTGAAATCGAGGTTATCCAAATAATAGGGGATGCCTCCAAATACCGCGTAGAATTCAAATTTCTTTTCCGCGGATAAATCCCCCATCCATTTGGCGCTGTCCCAGTAATCAAAGGGATCAATATGCAGAATCTCATTAAACCGACCATATAAGGGGGAGGGGTCCTCCATCATCTGCCGCATTTTCCCAAAAGAGGAACCGCTGAGGATGATATTAAGATGGGAATCCTTTTGATATTGGTCGATAACGGTTTGAAGCTCGCTATTTAGTTCTTCGTGGCCTTCTAAGAAAAAGGGATATTCATCCAGCACAAGAACCATGGGGGTTTCTTTCGCTTTCACGTAAAGAAAAGAAAGCAAATCCGAAATGGATTTAAAGTCGAGGAACTCTTCTTTCAACGCTGTTTCAACCTTGTTTTTCAATAATTCGAAGTTCTTTTGGTAACCTGCCCGGTCCAATGCCACGAAAGAAATGACCGTACCGGGGAAGCCCTCTAAAGCTTTTGCAATTAACGCGCTTTTCCCAACGCGTCTTCTCCCATAAAGGGCTACAACCGATCCATACGGACGATGGAGAGCATCAGATAAACGCTTTAACTCTTTTTCCCTACCGATAAATTTCATGATGGTTCCCTCCAGGTTCTAGCACAACAACATTAACACAAATCAATTTATGATAAATCGATTTGTGCTAATTTTAGATTGTGCGAATATAGAAAAATGGGGTTCATGCTTATTGAATGTAGTTTCAAGGCAATACACCTCACTACTGGTTCTTTGAAAGACCGCTTTATAAGCAGGCATCAAGCAAAAACATGCCAACAATCTACTACGACAGTGGATCCCCCCGACTATCTTTTGTACGCTCTATCAGTATGTCATTATGAACGTCCGTCTTTCTTTCCTTGTATCCGTCTTAATCTCAATGCCCCCAGTTTGTGATACTTAAACGAGGCATCCACAACCGGGGCACGACGAGACACGTTTGCCCACATCGTGGTCGCATCCAGGGTATTGTATTAAAGCCCTGTTTTTCTCCTCAATGGACAAACACATGTCCGCCGCCATATTTATTTTCGGCATCTACGATTCTGGGCTCAGCAATACGATTTGCAAAATCAGATTCGTTATTTGTAACCAAAATATAGGATCGGCTCCCCCCGTCTTCACAGTTAAGGGCCATTGTCGCAACACCTAAAGTTCCAGATCCTGCGAAAAAATCCATTAGAAGACCATCTTTTGGACAGGTGGCTCGCGCCAATTCACGAATTAACGCCAAAGGCTTTGGAGTAGAAAAAGCGTTTCTACTTCCGAACACTTCAGCAATTTCGTCTTTGGCTGAAGAAGTCGTGCCATATCCCGAAAATACAAAGGGGGCTTTAACCATTTTTTCTTTAGGACTACAAATGGGGTTCAATCTAGATTTGGGGGAATTTTTGCAAAATACAATGTATTCAAAAAGGACGTTTTTCTTCCCAGGTTTCTTTTCTTTATTGCAATCAAACCTCTTATCGAGTTTCTTCCAAAGACGGACGAAAACGTTCTTTTTTCCAAAAATCGAGCGAGCAGCGCATTTGACAGCTTTTAAGCCGCCACGATCGATGCAAATTACCATCCATCCATCTTCTTTTAGCAAAGGCTTAGCGGTTTTAAACCGTTCTTTGAGAAACTCTAAATAAGAACTGCCAAAATCATCCTGATAACCAACATAGTCAATTTTTGAGTTATACGGGGGGTCGATAATAATGCTGTCCACCTTATTAGCAAGTCCATCCGCCGCCCCTTGAAGAAAGGAAAGGTTCTCACTTTCAATAAGGTAATTTTCTCTTTGAGGCCTCCTCATATCCTTGCACGAGGACCCCGCGAAACAATTGTTATCGAGCATTGTATCAGGCCCAACGGAAACTTCTTTTAAAGAAGAACAATGGGAAAACGCCCATTCTCCAACATACGATACAAAGTCCGGAATATAAACATTCTGCAAGGACGAACAGCCCGAGAAACACGCCTTTCCAATTTTGCCAACATTTTTGAGAAAGATATCAGTCATTTCGGAACATCCACTAAACGCGCTACGCTCCAGTTCAATAACGGAATCTGGCAAATGGACCTCCCCAACCGCTTTCGATTTAGGACAGCAAATAAGTTTGCTGACACCAGAATCATAAAGACGACCTCCGATTACCTTAAAGCAATTGGAACGTGATTCAAATTCAATGTTTGCACATCCATTGAAAGGGTTGTAGCCAATCGAACGAAGAGTAGCGGGAAGAATCACCTTGCCAATCCCAATGCATCGGAAAAAAGAATTGCGTCCGATTTTTTCGACACCTTCCGGAATTTCAAGAACAGGCAAGGACGTCGAATTTAAACACCCAACCATCTCCTTCATATCTCCGGTGTAAACGACTCCATCAACGTTTTTATAAGCGCCACCCATCATGATAAGGTTTTTGACGGAACAGCCCGAGAAAGGAAAATTTTGCATCCGTTTTATGGAAGACGGAAGAAGAATGGTATCCACGGAATTGCAAAGATAAAAGACGTGTTTCCCAATGGTTTTTGTTCCTTCAGCGACGGTGATTTCTCTAGGGGCGTCTTTGATTTGACAATAAATAAGTCGGTCACCTTGGTAAAGAAGGTGGCCATCCCACCGAAAATACGGGGATAAGCAGTCCAACTTAAGGTTAGGACAACCTGCGAACGGATTGTCGCCCATTTCCCTAACACTTTTTGGGACTGTCAATTTTTTAAGGTTCTTGCAGCCATAAAACAAATCGCCACCAATGCGGAGCAGAGATGATGGCAAAAGCACTTCTTCAATGATCTGATTATCCCAAAACACGCAACTCGCGATGGAGACTACTCCATCGGGAAGGGCCACGCTCTTTTCGTTTCCAATATAAGCTATCGCCTCATTGCCTCGAAGTTTAAAGCCGTTTTCCTCGCGGATTTGAAGCTTTGATGGACAACACGTCTCACGGCGGCAATCCATCACACCACAGTCGTACTCTTCACCATCTCCATTGGCTATCAACTCCTTGTGGTCGACAAATCCACTGTAAAGTCTAGATTGGTAAAGAACCGAAACGAAAGTCCCCCTCTTGGGCATCGGTTTCCCTTCCCAAGACATTTTGGAACCCCATTCGAAACATTTGATATAGATGTTATCAAGATAAATATCCCATTCGTTCTTTGGGTCCACGATAATTTCGCTCGCGTTGTAACCCAATTCAAGCAATCGGTTCACACATTCGAGCAAAACGAATGATTCGTGCGTGTCTAAAGGCAACGCTTTCATCCCAATGATTGTCAGCGGTTTTCCGAACAGGGCTTCGCCTTTTTCAGAATCAATTGAAATAGTGCAGTCCCCGTAGTTTTTAACAAATACACCACTTTCGTCCGGTGCAAAACCAAGCGCCCAGTACAAAGCCAGATATTTAAAGTCGCCACCGATACGATTTCTTACAATGAAGGTTTCCTTTGATAAAGCCATCATTCCATACCTCCCACCAAACTAACTTCCCGAAAACATTCCAGAGCGCCATCATGAAGACCGCCAAGTAAATCCAAAATCAAGCTAACAATCCGTTTTGGTGACATGCTGTCCGTATGCAGCCAAAGCGTATTTAAACGATTCTCGACGCAAAATTTCCTCATCTTCCCGTATATCTCTTCCGATTGATGTACTTTTTTTAAATCAGAATCGTGGCAATTGCGGCCACGCAGTCTAGCTTCAATCGTCTTGGAATTCGCATACAACACAACGGTGAGATTCGGTTTTCCGATTTTCTTTAAAAGAAGATCGTAAACATCTTTGTTATCTTGAGTTCCGCTCCAAGCAAAATTGGAGCAGAGATGACGGTCGGTTACGATGTTCTTACCATCATAAAGATGATAGAGGTAGAGACTTCCTAACCCATAAAAGAAAGACGTGAGGTCTCGATTTGGGCAGGCGTTAACTTTGTCACGAACACGAATGTATTCATCAAATGAACCCTCTTCGTCGAAGAGAAAATGCAATGGTTTCTCAACAAATTCGTAACCCAGTTTTTCAGTCAATAATCGACAAATTGTGGTTTTTCCAACCCCGTCGAAGCCTTCAATACTAATATGAATGTTTGGTTTGTCCATAATCGTTTCTCCTTCTATTTTGCTCTTCAAACTTTTTGCCTTTCGTGAAGCCATCGAGAATCTCCAAATACCCAGAAACCCTTCGAATTCGCGTAATGTTTTCCGACCCACAGCAAGGGCAGGTGTCAAATACGCCATTGGTCCCACACTCCTTGCAAATATCTTTTGGAAAATTGAAACCAAGGTAGTGAACGTTAGCCGATATGGCAATCTCCAAGAGTTCCCTTAAACCCTCGTCGTTTCCAATAGGCGCTTCGCCAAGTTCAACGTATGTGATGGATCCACCGTTGCAGAACGGATGGAATAGTCCTTCAATTTGAATCTTTTTTCGTGCCGGAAGGCGGCTATCAACATCCACATGAAATGAATTGGTGTAATAACCTTTGGAGAATATATCGACCACTGGGGTGAATTCTTTTTTATCAATTTCCGTAAATCTCCCAGAGATGAGTTCACCGCTAGTTGCCAAGAGAGAAAAATTAAGTTTTGTTTCTCTTCGAAGGAAGTCGCAATACTCTCGCATGTATGACACAAACCCAACAGTAGCAATAAGGGTTGACGGATCGGAATAGTACTTCTTTCCTGACAGAACTTCGATGGCCTCACTCAAGCCAATAAAACCAATTGATAAGGTGCCATGCTTGAATATTTCTTCAAGATTCGTGGCGCCATCGAACCGCGTGCCCCAAAGATTAAAACGAAGGTTTGTCGGGAAATTCTCCAAAGGTTGTCCGATTACCTTCTTATATCGGTCGATAAGGATATCCTTAACCTGCTCAGCTATGTCAGTCCATCGTTTTCTCAGGGTTTGCAGTTTGTCCTCAAAAGAAGAATTACGATAATCGCGGTCGATTTCCAAGGCGAGGCGAGGAAGATTAATCGATATGTTGTCGATGTTTCCTCTTCCGATTGCACCCTTAACCCCGTAGACGTCGTCCACCACCCGAGTGCGGCAACCCATAATCGAGAGGCGAGACGGATCGGTTTGTTTGTTTTGCTCACAATCACAAAGAAGATACGTTGGAATCATTTTCTTAGCCGTGCAAAGCAGGGCTTGTTTCAAAATATCATAATTCGGATCACCTTCATTGCGATTAGTGCCGTCGCAAACTTTGAAGACGATGTTCGGCTTGTAGACCATGTCCCCAAGGGATTCAAACTCTTCAAGAACGGTTTTGGCAATGAATCGAGCACGTTCCGTGTCGGCTAACCCAATGTTCAGCGTGACATAATAGCTAACCAACCCCATTCGTGTATGGTTATCATTACAAAATCGGATAAACGCCCTAATACAGGAGCGTAGAATAAAGTTGTTTTCTTTTGTATTCGCAACGTTGAGTTTCTCGAGCATTCCATCAACATCGTTATCGAAATTGGGGAAGGCCATTCCGCCGGATTGTTCGTTTCCATAGTCCTCAATGAGGAGTTTCAGATACGAAAACAAAGAAATAATCCGGCCCTGTTCCGTTTCATCGTTAATTTCGGATAAATCAAGGTGATTGAAATCAAAGGTAAGGCAGTTATAGGTCAGTCCATAAGCATCCAAATCATGGATATGAATATAACCATTACGGTGTAATGAAGCCCATTTTTCGGGCAGGCTCTCCAAGATTTTGGTCTTGATTGTGCTCTCACCGATTTCATAAACATGGCCAACGTAAGAGAATCTATTTGCCGCGTTATCGTTATTATTTTGTTTCATGATCATTTTATCCTTTCAAATGTTTGGTTTGTGGAGCCGACAAACGGCAGGGTCGACGTGCGTAACTCTTTTTTATAGGGTCCATACTTGAGGTATTTAAGATGAGTGAGTATTTCAGCAGGAACCTCTTCTTTCGCATGTCCCGTATACAAGGCGATATCCATCCCCGCTTCATCAAGCAACTTTACCAGTTCTGCTACCGCCTCTTTTTGAAGCAACGGTTCACCACCGGTGATCGTGATTTTGGCATTATCACTCAAAGTGAGGATTGCTCTGGCCAGCTCGGCAACGTCCTTCTCTATCCCTGCGTCCGGATCCCATGAACTTGGATTTTGACACTCGGGACAATGAATATCGCATCCTTGGCAGAATAGTAGGGAGCGGATGCCTGGGCCATCGCACATGCTACTGTTCGCCCAAAACGAATTGATTCTAATCTTCATAATCGTCCCCCACATACGCTTTGGTTAGATATCTGCCTTCGGCTTTCCAAGCCCGATACTTCATGGAAAGAGGACGTTTTTCTTTTCTATCCATTCCAACAATTCGCCGTACGCTGGCGATAAAGGCTTCATCTTTTTCGACATCCGCATGACATTTGGCATGAAGATAGGGGTCTCTCCGATTGATGTCCCTTTGTACAAGAAACTGTTCATAGGTGATTTCAACACATTTGAGAATTGCATCCTTGCGTTGTTTTTTGATTCTCGAGAAGGTTTTCACGCGTTGGGCGGCTTCCGAAGCACTGTTAGCAAACACCGCAAAATTCTTTGGAACATAGTGGAGTTTTCCAACATGTCCACACATTGCCGTGACGAGGAAGTATTTTTTGTCGAATTTTTCTTTCATGGCTTTGTCCTCCTTTTTTGGACATCACCATTGTCAAAAAAGTGAAAAGGAAAGTATGCGCACCGATGGTTCGTATCGGGGGGTATGGCCTAAAGAAACGCAAAGGTTCTTCTTTCGTGGTGGCACCACAAAGACAAAGAAAAAGCCTCATCTGCTTTCGTAAATGAGGCTTTCCACAGCAATTCCGAAGATATCGGCAATACGGACTAACACATGGTAGTCGTTCACTCCTTGTCTGCACCATTTCTGGACGGCCCGGAGAGTGTATTCCAACTTGTCAGCAAGATCCTGCTGGGTCATGCCGGCATCCTTCGTAAGCTGTTTGATCAGGTCGCCGTTATTGGCAATAACTGAACGCGTCACTTAGCAATTCCTCCTTTGCTAAGCTTTCGCAAGGCTCCAGAGGGCTTTATGGCGCATCCTTATTATAAAAGAAAAGCGCCCTTCCTCGCGAGCGCCATCATACCTATCATCTACTCGTTCTTTTCCAGTCGGTAGCCATCAGCCGTTGGAAGATGGTCATCATGAACCAATACCCCTTTTTCGGTACTAAAGCAAATGTACCTCCCTTGATTCAAATGAGGACTTTTTTTAAAGAGCAAAAGGGCAATCACATTTAAAACAAACACCACCGCTGTTAGAACTACTGAAGTTAATGTAGTCCACCCTTCCGAGTCATCAGGAAAAAGCAAAATTTCAAAAATCATTAAAGACAAAAAAACGATAGATGAAAGCGCTATGATAACCTTCCAGCCAGTCCAACCCACGAAGCCAGCCCAGAACCCGCGACGTGTGGAAAAGAAAACGCGCGACGTATTACTTTTTTCATTCAACTCTATTTCTGGTTTGCGAAGTATCCATCTGCTTTTACCCGAGATTTCCTTCAGGTTTTTGACATAACAAATCATTTCAAGCGAAATTAGAATCGAAAGGAGCAAAGCCATAATTGCCGTTAGCTTCAGCCAACCTTTTAGGAATAAGCATGCAACCACGGTTGCGACAGCAAAAGCTAAAGCAAAACATCGAAACAACAAACCTTTTTTCTTACCCGATACATCCTTTTCGTCTGGACGAACCGTAATGTTCTTTGAATGGAAATATGGAACGGGGTCTTCGCCAATGTGATTTCCAATTGTATCTTTCTTAGGTGGTCTTGTCGTTGCGTCCATGACGTTATAGGGGGTCGCATCTTTGCCATCGTCTTTCTTAATCGTCGAACCCTCGCCGGATGACTTACAGGAATTTGATGTTTCTGCCGCGGTTTGGGGTACGGGCAGCGTCATGGACCTACCCATTTCCGTCTTTGCCAAGTCGATATAAGACCCGATTCGTTCCTTGCCAACGATCGTATACCCAACAGCCAAAGACACGGCTCTACTTTCCACCACATATTCCTGAAGATCATTCAGCATATCGATTGTTCGGTTAAGTTTTTGATCCAAAATGGAAAGTTTCAATGATTTTAAGGTGGAAATTTCCTGCAAAAGGGCCTCGTTTTGCTCAGCAAGATCCGCCTCCGCGTTTTTACTTAAGACCAAAGCATCGGTGTAAATCCGCAGCTGATCGTCCGTAAGTCTTTTTGCTTTCGCCATTTCTTCCAATTCGGATACAAGGGACTCCTTCTCCTGCTTCAAAGTGGCGTTGGTCCTCTCATACTCACCGAATATCGAATAAAAGAACCCTCCATCAAATGTTTCGCTACTATCACAACAAGTACTCATAAACTGATGATAGGTTTCCATGAAAACGACAACGGATTCCGCAAGAATATGTTTGGACTTGTGATGCTTGTGATGGTTAACCTTGGCAGTCCGATCCTGGATGGTTTTATAAACATCATTTGGAACACATAGAGTATTAATAAACAGGTTTTTAACCTCTTCATTGCGAAGCAGGAACCCACAAGTACGACTTTCGTCATACTCAACACCTTGGGCTTTGATTATTGCTTTAATCGAGGCCTCCTGAAGGTCTAAATAGGCATCGTAAAAAGAACCAGACTTCGCTTTAATATCCCGAATAACAGTTTGATAACGAGAAGTTATTTCGCGGCCTAGACTCGAAAGAAAATCAAACATTGCTTGTACTCCTTGAAATTTGGTCGATAAGCGTAGAATAGTCATTGAGTTTCCCTGGAATACATTGATATGCAAGCAGCGAGTTCAAAATCTTAGATGAATCAGCAAACCCGAGCGTCTTTTCCACTCGATCAAGAGTAAGCAGGTTGAGATAAATGCAATCGCGGTCGTTTAATTCATGAATTTCATAGAGAAAAGTGTCCTCGTCGGAATACGTCCCTTTTTTTGCATATCTTGTACTATTCGGTAAAAACGCCTTTTCGTCGTCCATTTTTGTGAGTGTTTTAACGCTGGGAAACGGGAACCCTTTATCTTTATTGAACGCATACACTTTGTAATATGGATTGATAAGAACAATCATTAAATCTTTTGAAATAGGAAATTCCATGAAGTTTTCATGAAAGTACAATTGCCGACAAGCCATCTGCAAAAAGCCATTTTTATATTCCCACAACACAGGATCATCAGGAATAAGCTCGGAACAATTGAACAGTGAAATCTGTTTCTTTGTGTTGTTCGGAATCCCTTTTTCGTCCATCATCTCGTTCTCGCTAGTCATTCCAATATCCGTCACAAGAAAATCCACATTCGTGTTCCGACTAGACCAAAAGGCAAGGTACCCGGAGTGCAAAACCCATGACCATCTCCAAGCCATATGGGTTGCGTTCGGATTCTTTCCAATTTCTTCAGGAATCCCGTATTGTGAATCAAGGATACATTGCAAAGTTCGTAGCCAATATTCTCTTGGTTTTTCGCCTTCAATTTTCTTTTCAGCAAATGGTGGGAGAAGGAAACTTGCGTTTCCCATTATCTTGGTTAGTTCTTTTTGGAAAGTCATTTCTCCTTTAATCCAATCATCTTGAGAAATAGAGCGAATAATTAGTAACAAAAGAAATTTCTTAACGCATTTTACTTGTAATCGGCTAAGTTCAACGAAGGGTCCTTTTGCGCGTAAAATAAGATTGTTTAGCAGATTACCAAAAGCGCCTTCCGTCTTCTTATTAAAATCCCTTTCCATGTCATCGGGATAAAAATCCGCCGCGGAAAAAGCATCTTCAATTTTTACGTTTGGCCGTAATTCGTTTCGTTCCAAGTCGTAAAGCGATATGCGCCCTTTATCGGAAGGAAAATGTCTCAAAAGCAGTTTCGGAATGAAATGGTTATTCATTGATTAACGATATTGTAATAATTACCCGTTACGTAGTCGATGCGAAGAATTCCGTCGCTTCTGTTGAAATAGGAGATCTGTTTCGGATGAATGTGCAAGATATCGTCCCCGGAAAAATACAGGCTCATTTTCCCAATTCCTCATAAACTTTACCGTATTTCTTGTCCGACTGTTTCGAAAGTTCCATCAAGGTCTTCCTATCAAGATATTGAATATCGGTGCTTGTAGTGGCTTTGAAAGGAATGCCCTGTTCTCTGATAGACTGTTTGATGAACATATTGAAGGCGGCGTTCATTGTAAGTCCAAGCTCCGAGAAGAGCTTCTCCGCCTTGGCCTTATCATTCGCATCCATTCTGATCGTTACGTTTACACTTGCCATAAACTGCCTCCCTGTTTGGAAATACTATATCAAAATCTAACATAATAGCATGCAAAAGATGTGCTAAATATGTGCAAATGGCAAATACACCTTAAGCAGAGTCAAAAAGGAACCCCCGCACGACGAGAAAGCGGGCGAATCATTCTTCGATTTGTCTTTGTTTAGCTACTTGTTCATCCGTCTTTAATGTTTCTATGTATCGCTTGAGCCGTCCCGTGAGATATTTTGCAAGAAGTTTGAACATTGCTTTGGGGGAACCGGTTTCCGCGTAGGAATCGAAGGTCTTGTAATAGGTGTTTCTATCCGTGAATTTGATATCGATAGGAGGATAGCCGAGCTTCATGAGTTCGAGATTAACCAAAAGTCGACCCGTTCTTCCATTACCGTCAATAAAGGGATGGATGGATTCAAAACGGAGGTGAAACAAGGCGATTTTGGTTAGAAAATCGTCCTGCGTGTCGGTTTGATACCATTTCAAAAGCTCTTGGATTTTATCGCGAATTAGTAGGGGTTCAGCCGTCTGAGTCTTGGCACCGGAGATGTAGACCGGGACATTGCGATACACGCCGCGGTTCTGGACGTCTCTTCCCAAGACCAAGAAATGAATCTGCTTGATAACCAACTCAGACAGGGATTCCTTCTCTTTTACGAGTTGGGAGACAAAGTCAAACGCCTCTTTGTGGCCAACAACATCCAAATGGTCTTTCAACGGTTTCTTATCAACGGTTAACCCTCGAAGAACAAGATCCGTTTCCCGGAGAGTCAAAGTGTTGCCTTCAATCGCATTAGAATTGTAGGTATATTCGACAATGAACTGCTCGTTCAATGCCTTAACTTCGCCCGGAGTAAGAGGACGAAGCGAATCGAGATCCTGCTTTAACTTTGCAATACTTGAAAGGACATTAGTGGTGGATTCCCTCCCATCGACAGGCTTGTTAGCATCGCCAGGGATTCGCCACGTCTTTCCCTCTAAAATGGCCCCGTCGATCTTGCCATTATGGCAGAGTACTCTGACACGTCTTTCTGACATTCTCCATTTTTTTGCCACTTCTTTTGTTCCGATATACATATATTTCCCTTTATCGGAACCATTATAATCCTTTATCGGAACAATATAAACTATCGGAATATCAATTTATTAATTATCGGAACAATCAATAACATGGAAAGGGATCCGATAAGAAAGCGTGCCGACTCACTTGCAAAATTAAATTCGGAAATCGGAACCTTTTCCGTCATGCGGAATTTTTATTCGATATTTTTTCCGTGATACGGAATTTTTACATTTAGGAAACATCCCGTAAACAATGATAAAAACACCGATTAATCCAACACGGCTAATGATTGGTACCTAGATAAAAACGGAACCATACAAAGAGGGGATTTCATCGTGGGACGCCCCGTCGCAAATCAAAAAGGAGCAGAGCTTTTGTTCTGCTCTATCGTTTTGAAAAAGCGCAAACGAAGAAAAAGGCTAATTTTTTTCTTGTTCTTCCATTCCAGAAGATGCGGTTTTTTGCTCTTTTACAAAATTTTCCGCTTGTTCTTTTGTCTTTTCAGGGACGTGATATTCTTTTTTCTTTCTTTCTTCTATGACAAAACGCTCATAGTCAAAATCAATGTGATTTTCCAAGAACACGCGGTGATATTCTCTCAATAGATCTCTTTGAACTTGAAAGCGGTCCTCTTCTTTGCACTTGGCAACAAGCTTTAAAACCATATTGCTCGATTTGTATTCAGAAACCCCTTTATAGAAAGGGCCTTCGATAATCTGCGGGATTTTATCTTTGATGGCAGGAAGATTGTCGTTGAGTATTTTTTCCGCTAGTTCAACAGGAACGTCGTAGCTTACTTCGCAGTCTACGGACGCCAAAGAAAGTTCGCGAGAAAGGTTCACGACGTTTTTAATATCCGAGTTGTTAATGATTTTGATGTTTCCAGCCGCATCCGTAACCTTTGTTGCTCGAATTCCGATTTCCGATATCGTTCCCCTAAAGCCATCAATGGAAACAATTTCGCCGACATCGTATTCATTTTCAAAAATAATAAAGACGCCAGCAATAATATCGGCGATAAGAGATTGGGCACCAAGACCAATAATAAGGGTGATGACTCCAACCGATTCCCAAATCGCCTTTGTATTCACGCCAAACGCACTTAACACGAGGAAGAATAAAGCAATGGCGCTTCCATATTTCACCAACCCATCCAATAGCGTAATCACCGTCTTGGCCCGATTAGAACGTTGCATAATGTTTTTGAAGATGAGTCGGGCTAGTTTCGATAACGCAAGGACCAATGCAATTAAGATTAAGCAATGGATGAAAACTTTATAGTTTTCTTGTAGCATTCCCGGAACCAGGCTTAAATCAACGACGTTTTCTTTGGACCATGCTACAAAACCATTCGTTGGTGGAAGAGCCAATTGCAGGATGCACGTTAAAATAAATAGAAAGAACACAAGACTGAGTAAAACAGTTGAAACGATGGTGCCTGCTTTCATTTTTTTCTTTTTCATTTTAGGTTTCTCCTTAAATTTAAATATTGAAAGAATAGGTTTTGTATCGAGCGCCTTTCATGCTGCAATCGGCAGAATAAGACTCATAATAGGTATCGTATAAAGTCATGCTTAATTGCATCGTCTTATTTTGGACATTCCCGGGAATGAAAGCGATATAGGAATCCGCATATTCCGTGTAATCCGTGAAATAATAATAATTCCCATCGATGAGGATTTCATTCTTAATGTAATAGTAAGAATCGTTATAGATGATCAGCTTTGTAGAATCGGTGGTTTCATCATAACCCGCCTCGTATCGAATAGGCTGTCCATTCACTAAATCCAGACTTCCAGATGGCATTTCTTTGCTCATTTGATAAACGACGCCGTCCTTTTCAAAGTTGACGAAATACAAGAAACAGTAATCAAGCGCGGTCAAATTTTCCATCACGGAATAGGTGCCCGTTGTTCTGCTATGTTTTGCGTTCAAATATTTAATCTCGCCAGTTTCAGCTTCCTCATACATCGTTTCATATAGCATCGTATCCAAATAAACATGAGGATCGACCGCGGAAAAGTCGACTTTCCGATAAAGATTCACCGTATTATCTTCGTTATAAGTAACCACGGAATCACCTGGATTCACGCAATTGGAAAAGGTCGGTTCTTGATAAGCGCTTTTTATTTCGCCAAAACTATGAATGGTATAATCTCCAACCTTCCTAAATTCAGTGCCATCCGGAGCAAGAATGGCAATGCTAAGGATGCCGCCATCGCCGGAAGCGATCTTTTTTAAATAATAGGAATCTTTGGGGTCAAAATTTTCGTTGATGGACCTATCTTCGTTGTAGATAGCAATCGAGTAATCGCTTGGAAGTAAATAATCAAAATCGAAGCTCAAAGGAATATAATCCGTTACATCAATGAGACTTGCTGTTAACGAAGTGACTTCAAGCCGGTATTTCATATCGTAGTTTTTACTAACGATGGGTACTTTATGGGTATTTCCATCTAATCGATTGTCATGAAATTCAAGTTCGCCTGATAAAGCTAAATTCCCGATTTCTCCCGCATAATCATCAAGAATAATGGTTCCTTCTTTCGTTAAATTCCCAATTTTCTTCTCTTTGATCGCGATTCCGTTATCCAAATGAAGATTTAATTGGAAATTATTCTGTTCGTAAACCGTATCCAAACGATAAGACAACGTAAAATTCTGACCATCAAATCCAAATTCATCGGCGAAAGAAAGGGAGGGAAGGGAGACAACGCTGTAATCTGAGGTCATATATTGCCGCGATACAATTTCCTCGTTTGCAAAATAAGAAATGTCTTTATAGAGCAAATAGAGGTTTTCTCCATACGGAACATGCAAGGTGACTGCGGAATCAAAGCCCACATATCGATCGAGAATCACACCTTCTTTTGTGACCGCGGAAACTTCGTACTGAAAAATATCAGGATAGGGGCTTTGATAGCCCGTCTCTATTTCCACGGTGTAGGAGTCGCTATCGCCAAATTGAATCCTCGCCTCTGTTGGTTTTATTTTTTGATAAGTCCCTTGGTAGCTTTGATCGAACGTGAAAGGAATGACGGGGGAGAAATAAACAACGTTCTCTTCCTCGCTTCCATTGAAGGCAAGAATCTTATAACGATAGGATTGAACGCCGTAAAAAACATTGGTGGCGAAGGTAAAATGATCCTCTACAAAATCTAATTCGCCGTAAAATTCTTCTTCTTTTCCTTCCTCTCCCCATTCTTCTACTAAAGCGTAATAACGTAAAACGTCTTCACTTTTTTCCATATCGCCTTCAATGGAGATTTGATGGAACGAGGAACGATCAACAAGGGAATCAACAAGGACGCTTCCAAACGGACTTTTTGAATTAATTTCTTCGCTTATTCCCGGAACAAACCCCAAGACTGAAGCCGAAATTACGCCAATTGCTGTTGTCGCGGCAATGGTAGGAGCATGCGAAATAAAATGGTCTTTCAATCGATCGTAATTGCTAATCTTCTCTTTTTCTTTTCTATCGGGTTCTTTCCCAAGAGAAAATTCGTCCACTTCAAAATGTTCTTTTGCTTCTTTTGATAATTCTTTCGCTTTGTAATCTTCCGCAGGAAAAAAAGAATACTCTTCGCAGGCGTTATCTTCGTTCGATGAATAAATCTCGTTCCCCGTTTCGCCTTTCATCTTGCCTTTATTTTATAAAAGCAGAAAAAGGAACACCATTCTAATTTGTGTCTATTATCGCTTTTATTTGTCCCTTATTATCGAAGCCATTACGTTGATGGCCTAAAACACGCTTAATTTCTTTGTCTCGTTGGATTTGAAGCAATAAAAAACCTCCGCTTTCCCTTTAAGGGGTCGGAGGTAAGGAATTCATTTGGTGCGGGCAACAGGACTTGAACCTGCACGGAGTTACCCATTAGATCCTAAGTCTAACGCGTCTGCCAATTTCGCCATGCCCGCATAACCCGATAACGATGGGTAGCCGTCTTTGCGATATCCGAAGAATATCCGTTTAACAAAGCAAGACGATTATACTCGGTTCACAGGGATTTCGTAGTATTTTTTCGTAAAAGAAAACCCTCCGTTTCCTAGAAGCGAAGGGTGTCTTTCAAGTCGAATGGGTTAGAAATTTCCGTTGTTGATGCTATCCGCGAGGTTGATGCCATAGCCTTCAGCTACAGAATCAAGGAATTTGCGAACGGGGCGACGGGAAGACGACTTACGCGAGTGCTGGACATGAGTGCTACCAGCAAGGTGCTTTTTGATGAATTCAACCATTGTTATACCTCCTTCTCATTTTGTGATGCATGACCTTTTGGGCCATTCCCTCGTTTTTGAGGGACACGTACTTTACTTCAATGAAAAGGAAAAACAAGAGAAAAGTTTTCAGAAAGCGGTTACAAGATTATTCCTTGGCAGGCTTTTGGGCCTTTAATTTGGCTAGATTGTTCGACCGCCCCGCTTTCTTTAATTCCTGATAACGGGCATTTAACGCGCGAATATAGGAAGAAGGCGAATTTGGTTCTTCGATAAAGAATTCCATATCCTTAAAGGAATCGGGCAAATATTGCAACTTTGGCCACACGTCCGGACGATCATAGGGATATTGATCCTCTTCCTTCACGTTGACGGGAGTGAGTTTTAGATAGTCTTGAACTACAAAGGGTTGAGCAGCAGCAAATTCCATGGCCTTTTTCATGGAATCGTCTCCTACGCGAGAATGGGGGGACAAGCATAGATCTACGACCGCATCACCAAGAGGAATCGTAGCTTCAGGGAAACCCACTTGTTCTGCTGCTTGAATTGCTAATTGGGTTCGCATCACCGCTTGAGGATTGGCTAAGCCGATATCTTCATAGGCTGCTACAAGCAAACGTCTTTTAATCGAATCCAAATCCTTGGCGACGCAAAGTCGAGCCAGATAATAAAGGGCAGCATTCACATCACATCCGCGAATCGATTTTTGGAGGGCGGAAACAGAATCATAATGTTCCTCATCATCTTTATCCATTGCGTAATTTGGAACGTTTTCAATGACGGCTACATCGTCTTTTGTAATGACATCTTTTCCCGCGAATTGAACCGATGCTTCTTCCAGCAGGTTTAGGGAGTAACGCATGTCGCCCCCGCAGAGTTTAGCGATGTAATGCAAGGCGCCTTCGTCAAAGGAACATTTTCCGTTTAGCCCTTCCGGGATTTGAATGGCTCGTTTTAATCCTTGCACCACTTCATCTTCGCTTAAGGGTTTAACTTCCAATAAGCGACACCGGCTTCGAATCGCGCGGTTTAAAGAGATATAAGGATTCGCGGTAGTTGCACCAATCAAATAGAAAGTTCCGTTTTCCACAAAGGGTAAAAGATAATCCTGCTTGGACTTATCCAAGCGATGAACTTCGTCCATGATGAGAATGGTCGGTTTCCAAATTTTGGCATCTTCTACCGCCTGCTCCATATCCTTCTTAGAGCAGGTAACGGCATTCAGGGAAACATAGTGAATTTTCATCGAGCGAGCATAAGCTTCGGCGATGGTTGTTTTTCCAGTTCCAGGAGGCCCAAAGAAGATAAAAGAAAACAATGCTTTTTGATCGAGGGACTTCCGTAAAAACGATTCCGGCCCAACAAGGGCGGATTGCCCAACAACATCATCTAACGTTTTCGGGCGAATTCTGAATGCTAAAGGTTCAAACATAAGACAACAAAATTATACCAAATAGGTACGCTAAAACGAGAAATAGGAGGTAAGGAAAAGAAAACTTGTGCATAAAAGGAATGACTTTTTTGCGCATGAAAACTAGCGGAAACCCAATGCATATAGAAAACCAACAATTTACTGTGAATTAGCAAATGCAGGAGCATCAAATTGTGTGTCAAACAAAAGACGAACATTCACGGCAGCCTTGCATAATTGTCGAAATGGATCCGACAAAATATTTTTAAAAACTTGCGGGAGGTGTGATGCAGAACAAACAGGTGTTACTATACTTTTTATAGTGTGTTTTTGGAAAGTGGATATTAATAATTTACCTGTTTTAAAAATTAAAAATTATTTTTTTTATTAGGTTTTGTCAAATGTTTATATTTAAAAGAAAGCAGATAGTAAATTGATTGAACTATATTTTTTATAGTTTATAATTATTGTAAATGATGGGCTATGTTTTACATGGATGGCCTCTATGTGTGGGGGGAAACCGACTAAAATTCTAGAAATGAATTCCCAATTTCTAAAATTGTTTAAAAAGAAAAATCTTTCAGTCAATTTACTTTAAAATTTTTAAAATTTATGGGGCTGTGTTTTGGAAACTGAAATCGATTTATTTTTAAATAATTACGGGATGGTAAATTGGAAACTGAACAAAAAAACTATCATCGAAAAGGAAACTATTTTTTAAAAATTTCATCCTGGTGGATTTGTTAAAAAATTCGATAACATCTTAACTATTTAACTCTCATTAGGATATATATCAAAGTATATATCAATCAAAAAGGATCGAATGAAAGGAAACTCAACATGGAAAAAAGAATGACGTATGAGGAATTTACCTATCGTATTGGTGAACCCATCACTGACGAGTACGGAAAAAGCCCAATTATGCCCGTTTTTGAACTCCTACAAGGGAAATGGAAGATGCAAACCCTTTACGCCATTATGTGTCTGACTGAAGCTCGATTTGGTCAAATCCAATCTTTCTGCGATGGGATTACCCCTGCGGCTTTGTCATCAACATTAAAGGATTTGGAGAGCATGGGATTCATTAAAAAGGACATCTCTGGACCTCGGGAGACGTCTTATCGTTTAACGGATCAAGGTGAAGATTTAATGCCCGCCTTTTATGAATTAATGAACTGGGGTTTCTACTACAAGCCTAAAGATAAAAGAAAGAAAAAATCCAAATAGTAAATCATTCAGTTTCCATTTTCTTGCGTTCACTTGGGAAGGTATATTGTCCGTGAGAATTAGTCGCTTTTCCATTCCCATAATAGATTGCATGTTTAGGACAACGATGAAGGCAGCCTAAACACATGACGCAAAACTCAGCTATCCAAACCGGCTTTTTATCTTTAATTTCAATGGCCTGAACCGGACAATTCTTTGCACATATACCACAGCCAATGCAACTATTTCTTACCGAAAGATTACGTGTTTTTCTAACCTTGTTGTCATAAGTCTTTTGATAATGATCTCCGACAAATCTTGGGGTGGTTAAACCCATGTGATTCCCTGTAATTTGCTTTTTTAATTGACATTGTAATTTTTGAATTTCTTTATCTGATTTTAAAAGTTTCTTATCGATTTTTTTCTTGTTGGATACATCAAATATCACAGTCCAAGTGTCCGGCATTTTAATATCAAAACAAGCATCTAAAGAAAGACCCTTATTCTTTAATAAATCCTTGGCAATGGAGCCAGAACTTCCAGGAGTCGTCCCGCACGTAGCAACGTAAAAACAATAGGGTTTTCCCTTATATTTAAAATGCGCTTTTTCTAGAAAGTCTTTTACAATGCTGGGCAATCCCCAAAAGTACGTAGGGGAAAGAATACCAATCCTATTATCCATTACGTCAAAATCAAACGTTCCCTTTTTTATTGCATCAGGAATAAAAACGACGGATTCCCCATTTGTTTTAATTTCCTCAACAACGTGCTCGGTATTTCCGGTGGCAGAAAAATAGAAAAGCATTTTATTTGCCCATCAATGTTCTTGAATCAAAAAAGACAAATAATAAGGCAACGACAATTTATTGTCCTGCGTTCCAACATTACCCGAATAAAGTTTAATCATTTGATTCACATGATATTTGGGATTACTCAAAACTTCATTGGCGGCCTTTGTTTTTCCGTTTCTAGCCTTTACTTCAATTAACGTAGCTTGACCTTGGTAACGGGTAACAAAATCAATCTCTAATCCCGTTGTCTTCCGGAAATAATAGAGTTTGCGCCCATTTTTAGTAAAAGCGTCGGCCACCATCTCTTCGTACAATGCACCTTTGTAGATCCCTAAATTGTCGTTAATAATATCGCTTGCCGTCCCTTCTTCGAGTTGAGATACAAAAAGCCCAACATCCGAAAAATAGATTTTAAATTCGTTCGGTATTGCGGATCCATTTAACGGTAGATCAAAGCTTGCCAAATTAAAACAAGGGACGAGAAGTCCGTAATCAACAAGCCATTGCAAAGCTTCGGAGTATCGATCCGATTTTGCATTTTTGTCCACGTTACTAAACTGGAATTTTTTATAATCCTTTGCCAATTGAATGGGTAACGAATCCATGATTTGATTCAGTTTAATGAGCAGGGGTTTATCCGTTCGTTCCTGCCCTGTTTCGGAGATAAATTTTCCAAAATCACTTCGATAGCTCTCCATAAGATTTCTTTGCTTTTCGCGTGTAACCGCATAATCCCCGCTTTTTAGGAAAAGATCTACGACTTCTGGCATTCCTCCCACAACCAAATATTCACGGTAATAACCTAATAATGCCGTGTGAATAGCCAAAGGAATTGATGTCCGGTTCTCATAGGACTTCTGGAGCAAATTTAAAATGGTTTCATTCACTCCTTTTGCCCAAAGGAATTCCTCAAAATCCATGGATGTCATCGTAAGAATGCTTTCTTGTCCAACAGATGGTCCTTGCCCAGGTGTACGGTTATATCCTTTGATCCCCAATAAAGAACCAGTGGCCAAAACATCGTATCTTTGATCCAAAACAAAACTTCGTAAGCTAGAACGGGCATTCGGGCATTCTTGAATCTCATCCATGATAAGAAGGGTTTTCCCAGGAACCAAATGGAAGGGAGGCAAATATAAAGACAAAGCCGTCATAATAGAATCGACGCGTAAATCCTCAAGAAAAGCATTCTTGATTTCAGGTTGCATCTTAAAATTCATATAAACGACGTTTTCGTAGTTTTCTTCGCCGAATTGTTTGGCAATATAAGTTTTGCCCACTTGCCTTAAACCTTTGATAATCAAAGCCTCGTGATTTTTTCCAGCGATTTTAGAATTCTTCCAACGAAGAAGTTCCGACATAATCTTTCTTTTGAATCCCATAACATCAGTCCATCCAGAATAAGAATAATTCTTTTTGCCAATTTATTCACCGTATTTTTTGGCATTTTGCCAATTTATTCCCCGTATTTTTTGGCATAATTGCAAAAATCGAAAGTAGACAAAAGAAAACCACCGAATTTCTTCGGTGGATAGATACATGATTGGTGCCGCGAACCGGAATCGAACCAGCAACCTACTGATTACAAATCAGTTGCTCTGCCAATTGAGCTATCGCGGCAAGCGAAGCTGGTGGGTGTTGGGGGGATCGAACCCTCGACCTCTTCCGTGTGAAGGAAGCGCTCTCCCTCTGAGCTAAACACCCAAGAAACAAAATAACCCCGGACCGTAAAGCGATCCGGGGCTTTCTTCTAAAATGGTGGGCCTTAATGGGCTCGAACCATCGACCTTGCGCTTATCAAGCGCACGCTCTAACCAACTGAGCTAAAGGCCCACACCACGCCCGAAAGCGCTTCAATATAATAGGACAACGCTAGGCACTAGGCAAGCATAATTTTTCAACTTTCACAGATTTTGCGAAAACCATTTCTCACGGTTGTGTAATCGATAAAATTAAGCCAATTTCCGGATGTTATCGGCCTCTTGGTTTTCTCATTCAAAACGAATTACATTGGCATATTGATGACATCTTACGCCTAGCGTTTCGTGTACATCTCTTTGATTTCTTTAAGGATTTGTTCCTTTGTTTTACCGACTAGCCCCAATTGCTTCATATCAACGCTTTCGTTTTGCATCCTTTGCACAAATTCCTGAATGTCAGCGTAAACGCTCGAAGGAACCGTTATTTTATTCGTTGGATCAACCAATTCGGTTAAACGGAAAACATCGTTTTTGTGTTTCTTGATATTTTTGTCATCTATGTGTTGTCCCAAGACTTTGTGTTTTGTTAAATCCAACCACGCTTTTGCCTTAAATGGAATCAAATAGTCCGCGGCAAGAACCGTTATTCCATCCAACGTCACTTTTCCTTCTTTCAAAAACTCATAATAATCGTCATCCAACAAAATGGCGGATAAACTCGAAATATCCTCATCCATGGGCAAGGGCGTTAATATTGCATCCTTCGGAAGCTGAATGGCATCCAATTTGCGAGTGAACAATTCGATCATGGCTGGATATCGATTCGAAATGGGACGACTAAATCGATAAAACTGCGGGGCCCCCGTACTTTTATTGCAATGTTCGTATCCTGCTTGTTTGATGTAATCCCAAAACTTCCTTCCGAAATTCACATCCACCGCTTCTATAATCAAAACAAGATCAATATCCTTGGTCGCGCGAAAGTCCAGCCCTTCCTTTGCCATCAAGATATCGCATGCCGTTTCACCGATGATGACATATTGTCCTTCGCAACCCCGAAACCATTTTTTAAAAGTCAATTCCTGCAACCATCTATTTCCTTCCACAGCTCGCTTAGCATTTCTTCTACCGCATCTTCTACGCGTTCATCGGTGTTTTCCCTCAATGCCAGCGCCAGTGAAAGCCTATCCACACGATTCTGCTTAGCTAACTTCCAAGGGCTGTATCGCCACATTTCCACAGCAACCTGTGTCCGAGAATCCAGCAACCTTTCCGTCATTACGCCTTGCCACTGAGAGATTTTTTCCGTTGCATAACATTTAACACCCGGAGCATTTAACATGGAATACCCCGCCAAGGCCGAACATCCACTTTCCAATAAATTAGTAGATACGCATTCCTTTGGAACATAGACCGTACGCTTGATGGGATTCAACAAAGTATCTTTTGCTTTTTGGAATAATTCTTTGGGGGAATTTTCTGCTGTCAGAATCCTTTGAACCCCCATTTTCCTTATCTGCAGCAATCCAAATTCCTCAAGTTGTTTGGAAGCTCTTGATATGGAAGTTGGGGTCCATTCCAAATCTTTCGTGGCTTGGCTGGTAGTTAGTTCTTTTGCCCCGTTATAAATGAAATGTAATAGCAGAACTTGGGCCGACGGAAGAATTGCGTCTCTTTTTTGTATCTCTGCGGTGCCTCGTTCTTGCAAGTACATCGCCATAAAAGGCAAATAAACCTGTTTTTCTTCTACAATAAAAGGAATTCTATCGCGAATTAAATATTCCTTGTGACGGAAACTAAGTCCCCGTAGTACCAACACAATAGGCAAATTCACGTTTTCTTGAATTCGAGCAATATGTTTTTTCAAAGCGTCCACTTGCTCTAGTTCAGTCTTAGGGTAAAGAAAAATTGCCTTTTGTTTATCGATAAATACAGGTTGCACGCGATACCTTGAGACAATAAAGTTGGGTAAATGTTCGATCTTTACGTTGCTATAAGTGACCTTGATTCCGAGAACTTTGTTGAGATAATCCATGCGAGCACCTTTATTCTTAACTCTTTTTCTGTATTTTAACTTTTTTTAGGTTAAGATACAGTATTTATGTAAAGATAAGTAAGAAACCGCTAATCAAAACTGTTCTTCAAGGAAATAACGAAATAAAAAACTCCGGAACCTGAATTCCGGAGTTTTGAAGCAATTGAATAGGAATTGCGAGCGATTAACGCTTGGAGAATTGCGGAGCGCGACGAGCGGCTTTGAGACCGTATTTCTTACGTTCCTTAACGCGAGCGTTACGGGTCAACATTCCAGCCTTCTTGAGGGTGGAACGATCTTCGTGGGCTTCGAGCAACGCACGGGCGATGCCAAGACGGATCGCTTCGGCTTGTCCAGTGAAGCCGCCGCCTTCGACGAAGGAGACGACATCGTACTTGTCTTCAGCACCAAGAAGGGCGAGGGGCTGCTTCAAGTTCTGGATGAGGGTGGCATAGGGGAAGTATTCCTTCACTTCGCGGCCATTGACCGTGATTTTGCCGCTGCCAGCAAGAATGTAGACGCGGGCGACCGAGGATTTACGGCGGCCAGTTCCATAATATTTTTCGTTAGCCATGGGTTATCTCCTTATTTGCTAAGGTCGAGAACGACCGGTTTTTGAGCGGATTGCTCGTGCTTGTCGTCAGCATAGACGTGAAGCTTCTTGATCATCTGACGGCCAAGAGGTCCTTTCGGAAGCATGCCCCAAACGGCACGTTCCATCATTTCGACCGGGTATTCCTTGAGCATGACGCCGGAGGAACGGGTGCGGAGACCACCATTGTATCCAGAAACGTTGTAGTAGTTTTTCTTGGATTGCGGATGGTTACCGGTGAGTTTCACTTTCGAGGCATTGATGATGATGACGTTGTCACCGCAATCAAGGGTCGGAGTGTAGGTGGGCTTGTTCTTGCCCATGAGGATGACCGCGACTTTGGAAGCCAAGCGGCCGAGAGGGATGTTGGTAGCATCAACGACGTACCAATCGTGTTGGACAGTCGAAGCTTTCGCCAACGTGGTTTGACGCTGCATAGTAATTTCCTTTCTGATAATTGATAGACAGAGTTTCTTTTGAAACGCCGTGTTGTATTATCCTTAGCATACCCCCCAATGTCAAAGAAATTTCAAGACTTTCATTTTCTTTTAGACAACGTTTTCTTATAATTGTTGCGTGAAAGAAAAGAAAATTCAAAAATTACTCGATTTTGCCGAACTAAATGATGGATACGTTTCTGTGGCAGAAGCCAGGGAAAAAGGCATTGCTCAAACCTATTTATGCATGGCGGAGGAAGAAGGGATCTTCCAAAAAGTCTGCAAAGGGCTCTATGTGAAAAAAGGGTATGAGGTAGATCCCTTCACCATTCTTCATTTCCGATACCGCAAAGCCGTATTCGCTTCTCGAAGCGCCTTATTTCTCCATGGCATCCTGATGGAACAGCCCAAAGAATTAGAAGTTTATCTCCCAAGAAACTATATGACTTCCGGCATCGAAGGATCTCGTTCCTATCACGTATCAGGAGACGATTTCCTTTTAGGCCTTGGCCTTGCAGTTTCTCCTCACGGTCCTCTTGTTCCTACTTATGACAAGGAACGAGCCTTTCTAGACGTATTACGTCATTACAATCGATACGAGGACGAAGAATACCGTTCCATCCTGTCTCAAGCAAAAAGCTACGACTTAGACCACGAAAAACTATTAAGGTACGCGGACGCGTTTCACGTGCGCGAGGCCGTAGAAATGGCTTTAAAAGGAATTTGGTAAGAAAAAAGGGCCCACGAAGGAGCCCTGAATCGTCTTGTTTTAGGATTAGAGGTTTTCGACGTTGGTATAGACGGCTTGGACGTCTTCGCATTCGTCGAGCTGAGCCTGCATGTCTTGGAGCTTGCCAAGGGCATCGCCATCAACGGTGATCCATTCGTTCGGATACATCGTGGTTTCAGCGCGGTCGAAGTCAGTCACACCGAGATCCTTAAGGGCGTCTTTGGCTTTGTCCATGTCGCTAGGAGCAACGCGGACTTCAATTTCTTCGCTGTCATCAATCGAGACTTCGCGAACATCGATGTCACCTAAAATCAAGGCTTCTTCAACAGCGTCGCGGGTCGCTTGTTCGGTGGCCTTGAAATTCAAGATGCCGAGCAATTCAAAGTTATAGGCAACGCTGGCCATCTTGCCGCCCTTGCGGGTGACGATGGTACGAACGTTGACCAAAGCACGGTTCACGTTATCGGTGAGGGTATCTACGATGATGTTGCTGCCTTCCGGTCCCATGAATTCATAGCGGCCCTGGATATAAGCAACGGCGTCTCCGCCTTTGGCTTTTTCAATGGCGCGTTCAATGACGTCTTTCGGGCATTGTTTGCGATATTTTTCAATCGCGCTGCGAAGCGCGAGGTTGCTCTCGGGATCCGGATCGCCGGATTTTGCCGCTGCATAGATTTCTTTCGAAGCACGCATGTAGATCGCGGACTTCGCTTTGGCGGTGGCCGCCATGGCCGCTGCACGAACTTCAAAGTGTCTTCCCATAAAAACTCCTGGTTTTTGCGCGTCTACTATACCACTAGGAAAAACCGAGAAAAAGGTAAATGTAATAAACTACACACGCATACGCACACGAAATAGGCTATTTTTCGCTTTTTTTCGTGAATGAAAGCGTTTCGAGGCGGTGTAAATGATGCTTCTTAATAAATTCGTGGAAGGGAGCGTCGCTTACTTCGTCGTAAATGGAAGGAAGATGAGCGTCGACTCCAATCACGCAGTCTGGCCCTTCTTGGGCAACGATATCCCAAAAGAGAGGATAAGGATAATGGGCAATGCGTTCGTCGTTTAAGTCCAGTTCCGGAGAACGGGACTTCGGGCCCATATTCACTTCCAAAGGAATTCCAAGTTCTTTGGCTTTTCTAGCAATGCGTCTAGAAACCTCACGGGTATGCGAATTCCAGCTTGGATACCAAAGCATGAAGAAATCGGGATGGCAGACATAAAGAAAAAGCCCCGATTCCATCCCCTCGATCACGGCATCGCAATAATCATCCAACGCTTGATCGGCATCTACTTGGTTGCCATACCAGCAAAACTGGTCGTCACGCAAAAAGCAATGCTGTCCTAAAATCAGGTATTCCACCTTCCCGCTTTCTAATAAATCGCGGTAATAGGATTCGTAACGTCTCCCATACCATTCGCATTCAAACCCAGTATGGATTTCGATTTGGTCTTTGTATTTTTCTTTGAGGCGAGCCACGGAATCGAGGTAATCCGGAAGCAGGTAGGGGGCTCCCCGCATTCTTAGCTGAGTTTTGTCCGGCAAAATGACGTGATCGGAGAATCCAAAAATCGAAATTCCCGCGCGGATACCCGCCTGGACGTATTCTTCATCCTCCCCAGTCGCGTGCCCACAACGGACCGTATGGCTATGGTAATTCGCTTTTAATTGCATGGATAAAGCACCTCCAAAAGGCAAAGCCCTTCCGCGGGAGCTTTGAAGGACATGATTTTCCTTTGTTCTCTTTCTAAACGTTCTTTAATATCTTGAACCTGGATTTTCCCTAATGCACATTGGAAGGCCGCGCCCATTAAAAATCGAACCATGTAGGTCATAAAGCCATTCGATTTAAAAACCACGGATCCCGTTCGTTTTTCCATATCCACCTGGATGTCTTGAATATGAACGTCACGGATAAAGCCGTCCTTATCCTCGGCTTTGGAGGTGAAATTCTTAAAGCAATGTTTTCCTTCAAAGGCTTCTAATGCCTCCTGGAATTTTTCCAAATCAAAATTCCTTCGGTCGCCTAAATAAGCCACCACATCGGCTTGAAGGGGTAACTTCGGCCCAAAGGAAAAATCGTATCGGTATATTTTCCCGTAACAGGAATGGCGGGCATCGAAAGACAAAGGGGCTTCTTTTAATTCCAACACTTCCATCGTGCGGGGTAACAAACGATTTAACGCGTACATAAAATGGGTTAAATCACAGATTTCTTTCGCCTCAAAGGTAAAGGTCTGTCCTAACGCATTCACTCCAGCATCTGTTCTTCCCGCGGCTTTAATCACCGTTTTTCTTCCCGTCAAATAGGTGAGTTGCTCTTCCAAAATTCCCTGAATCGTCTTTCCTTCTTTTTGCCGTTCAAAACCAAGGTAGGGGGCTCCTAAATAGGAAATCTTTCCAAAATATTTTTTCATGGGACCATCACTCCAAACAAAGCGAAGATATCCACATGGAGACAGGATAACGTGATAAATCCGGACATAACAATGGCCGCGAAAAGGAAAGCGAACAAGTCGCTCCAATGGAATTTTAGAATTCGATATTTGGTTCTTTTGGCAGCAGGATCGTATCCGCGACATTCCATAGCGTTTGCCAGTTCCTCGCTGCGCATAAAGGAAGAAACAAATAAGGGGATGATTAAAGAAGTCACCCCCGCAATGCGACGGAACAAAGAACCATGCTCAAAATCCACGCCACGCGAGGACTGGGCCTTCATGACACGAGTCGCGTCCTCTAATAACGTAGGAATAAAACGCAAGGCAATCGAAATCGTCATGGCGACTTCCGCGGCGGGGAAATGCAAAATTTTTAAGGGGGACAGGTACCATTCAAACGCATAGGTAAGGTCCAAAGGCTTCGTCGATGCCGTAAGAATCATCGTGAGTTCAATCATGAGGACGAGACGCAGTAGAATCCGCCCTGCTTCTGCAAAGGAATCCCAATAGACGGTCCAGTTATTGAAAGCGGGAACGGTCCAAGCCACGCCAAGAGTCGGATTTTGATAAGGAACCAAGCAATAGATGACAAGAAGAAAAATCACCATGAACCACAGGGACCTTAAATTCGAGATGACGCTACGAATGGACATGTGGGTGCTCCATAAAATAATAGAAATCACTAGGACCATGACCGCCTGCATCAAATAAGACATCGCCCAGGCATTCACCAAAGACCCATCATCCAAAACATGTTGAAAAGGGAAGAAGACCGCGACCATTAAAAGGATGGTCGCGGCAATTTTCACGCGGGGATCCAACCGATGAACCCAAGAAGAATAGGGTACGTATTTTCCTAAGGCGAACCCCTTCATCATAAGGTTTTCTCCTTGTTGGATGCGATTTGTTTGGCCAAGGTTTGGCAGTCTACGATTTTCCCTTCATCCAGTTTCATTCCCTTTTGCTTTAGGCGGGTGATGAAGGAATATAGCAACGGGGTTTCTAGGCTAAACCGTTCCATGTCCTCGCTGAATAGTTCTACCGGGGTGGAAATTCGCGCGATTTTCCCCTGATCCATCACAATGACTTTGTCGCAATAACGAAGTACCAAATTCATATCGTGGGTCACTAAAATAATCGTGGTTCCCTCTTGGTGGATTTTCTCAAATAAATCCATCAAAGCCAAAGCTCCCGCTGGGTCTAATCCCGCGGTCGGCTCATCGATAATCAAATAGGAGGGGCGATAAGCCAAGATGCCGGCAATGGCCACGCGCCGTTTTTCTCCCCCAGAAAGTTCTAATGGGGAACGCTTGTCAAAGGATTCGTCCAAGCCTACCATTCGCAAAGCCTTATGGGCTTCTTCTAATGCCTCCGGCCCCTTCATCCCAAAATTCTTAGGTCCATAGGCAACGTCTTTTTCCACCGTATCTTCAAATAACTGATATTCGGGGAATTGGAAAACCAAACCAACGTGACGACGTAATTCTTTTGTTTTCTTGGTCCGTTTCTTTTTGTCGCTGGAATTGCAAAAATCATCGACTTTCACTTCGCCCGAAGTTGGGTTAAGCAAGGCGTTAATATGTTGAATCAACGTGGATTTTCCACACCCCGTTCGACCAACAAGGGCAACGAAGGACCCGTTTTCGATATCTAAAGAAACGTCTTTTAACGCCTCATATTCTAAAGGCGATTTCCGGTTATAAATAAAGGAAACATCATGGAAGTTTATCGGCATAGATATTCCTCCAGTTCCTGCGTGGTCTTGATGCTATCAGGGATAGCAAGCCCTTCTTTTTCTAACGCATCCTTCATTTCAAAGAAAAAAGGCACGCCTAATTTCATAGAACGTAGTTCATCGATATGGGAAAAGACTTCGTTTGGCTTTCCTTGAAGACGGATTTCTCCTTCGTCTAAAACAATGACCTCATCGCTATGAAAAGCCTCTTCAATATCATGGGTAATGGAAAGTAAAGTCAAGAAAGGATTCTCTTTCCTCATCTTGCTAATCAATTCATGGATTTCCCTTTTGCCTTTAGGATCTAGCATCGCCGTTGCTTCATCAAAAATCACTAAATCGGGGTGCATGGCCAAAACCCCAGCAATCGCGACGCGTTGCTTTTGCCCTCCGCTAAGCATCTGGGGTTCATGATCGAGGAAGTCTTGCATCCCCACTTCTTGAGCCACCTTTTCAATCAGGGGCTGCATTTGTTCGTGGGGAACCTGTCGGTTTTCTAATCCGAAAGCAATGTCGTCTTCCACCGTCGAGCCTACGAACTGGTTATCTGGGTTTTGGAAAACAATGCCGATTCGAGAGCGGATAGAAGCAAGATTTTTACGGTTCAAGGGGATGCCAAAAGCTTCGATGTCCCCATCAAATCCCCCTAGTAGTCCCATGATGCATTTGGCTAAGGTCGATTTCCCGGAGCCATTATGCCCGATGATGGAAACATATTGGCCAGGATAAACGGAAAAGGAGACGTCCTTGAGCACTTTAACGTCTTCGTCATAGCCATAACGAAGATGGCAAACATCCAAAAGGGGCTTATTCATGTTCTTCCTCCTTTTGGCTTTCTTTCCGTTTTTTATGCCAAACGATTTCAGCAATGAGGACCGTTGCAATAAACCCAGCAATCAAGACGCCTAATAATGTCCAAAGAACCCAGTCCGTGCGGTTCTTATCATTAAGAAGCGGCACAAAAATCGCGATGCCGGCCAATCCGTAGCATAACGCGATGATGAAGATGCGGTAAAAAACGGAATGATTCACTTCGCACTGATCTCCACATTCCGCCCTTCGTAGCGGCGGTATTTGACCCCAGCCATATCCAGGATTCTTCTCGAAGCCTGTTCTTCCAAATGGTCATGGTATTTATCATCGGCAAAGATGATTTCCTTGATGCCGACTTGAACGATGGCTTTCGCGCATTCGTTGCACGGGAAGAGGGTGACATAAATCGTGCATCCATTTAAAGCAGAACCATCACGGGTATTCAAAATCGCATTGAATTCGGCGTGGCAAACATAAAGGTATTTGGAATCGAGCCCTTCTCCATGCCCCCAGGGGATTTCATCGTCACAAACGCCGCGAGGCATGCCGTTATAGCCAATGGAGACAACTTTATGGTTATCGTCGACAATGCAGGCGCCCACCTGAGTGGACGGGTCTTTGGAACGCATCGCAGAGAGCTTAGCAAGCCCCATGAAATATTCGTCCCATTTGAGGTTATTCGTTAAGGGTTTCGTATTTTCAGCCATAATGATGCGTCTCCTTTGTTAACCAAAATATCATACACGAATGCGCGTGCGTGCCTAGAGGGGCAAAACTAGATTTCCCAGGGAAAAGTGCAAGGTCTTTACCACGATTCAGCCAGCAAAATATCGCAAAGATGGACGATGCGGATTCCCGATTCTACCCCTGTGTCTAATTCATTTAACGTGACCACGTACTTGGGGTAATGATCTTGAATGGACAAAAGATTTGCCACTTCGCATTCCGAGTTTGCAGGCAACTGAACGCAGACCTGTACGTAAATTCGTTCTTTTCGTCTCTCCGCGACAAAATCAATTTTCTTATCGCCGATCTTGCCTACGTAAACGTTATAACCGCGACGCTTGAGTTCCAAGAAAACGATGTTTTCCAATACGGCATCCAGCATCTTCCGGTCATATCCCTGCAAAGCATATCGGAACGAAACATCGGATAAGTAGTATTTTTCTTGGGTCTTTAAAATGTTCTTTCCCTGCAAATCATAACGTTGGCAGGGGTAAAGAATAAAGGCTTGTTCTAGCCAAAGAAGATAGTTATAAATGCTTTCTACCGAAATGGAGCGATGCTCGCTTTTTAAAAACAATGAAATCGAATGGGCGGAAAACGTCTTCCCCATATTTTCCATGACAAATTTCACGACACGGTCAAACGAGTCCTGCCTCTTAATGGCATGGCGTTTCACGATATCTCTCGATATCACCGTATGATAAATCCCATCCACGATTTGATAGGCGGAAGAAGCTTCGTAATTTCCCAAAGCCACGACAGGAAACCTGCCGAAGCGAATGTATTCTTGAAGTAGTTCTTTTTTGGATAGGGGGCGATCGCCTTTAAAATCCAAGTATTCGCGGAAAGACAAAGGATAAACCGGAATTAAAACATATCGGCCAGTAAGGTAAGTCGAAATTTCGCTCGACATCAATTTGGAGTTGGACCCCGTTACATAGATATCGGCATGGCCACCTTCCAATAAACCATTAACCGCTTTTTCCCATCCGGGCACTTCTTGGACTTCATCCAGCAATACATAGCAACGTTCCTTGCCCTTCATCAAGGCCATCAATTCGTCGTACATCTGTTTTGCCGTTATATCGGACGGAATGTCCATTTCCGTATATTTTTTGTAAATAATGCAGTCTTTTGATATTCCTCTTCGTTCGAGCTCAAGGCATACCGTATCGAAAATGGTGGATTTTCCACTTCGGCGGACCCCTGCCAGAATTTTGACGATAGGTTGGTCCATAAACGGTTTCATGGCATTTATGTAATCGGGTCTATTAATCGTGGGAATTCCCCTTCGATTCCATTGTTACGCAAAATGAAATATTTCAAAAGTTTTTCGGTTTCAACCTTCAAAACTTTTTACGTTTATCGACAACTTAACTTTATTGTTTGTTTTCTTAAAATGATGTTTATTTCAAAAACTCGCGAATGAAGTGTCCAATCACGGAGGAAAACCCGTGGTTTAAGCTTCCTCGTGTCTCTTCTTTTTCCCATAAGGTGGATGTCGAAACCGCCATTGGAAAATAGAAGGCGCTAATTTCTTGCAGCCCTTTTTCTTTTTCGCCAGCCCAAAGCAGAACCATCAGACGTAGTATATTTCCAATAAAAGGGGCGCTTTTGACAACGCCATCGGGATTTTCCTTTTGGGATAAAGAGAAACGATAAATAAGACGCTTCAAAAAGGAGGAATCCCGTTCTTTTTGGAACAACACCGCCATGTATTGCCCCGTTTCGGAACGAAAATGAAAATTAGACCTCAAGATGCCGGAACGATCGCGAACGGCGTTATCGCAATAATAAGCCCCACTCCAAGCTAAGGAAGAAACACTCTTACGGCATTCTCTTGCTTTCATCACAGCGTCCTGGCTCCCCGTCATACGGCCATAGGCTTCAAGGGCCTCGGCATAAAGCATATTCGTGGGGAAGTGCACCCCTATCATTCGTTCGGAATCCGCAGCTTTGCTCCATTCGATAAACGACCACCCTTCAAGATTTTCCAACAAACCGTATTCATTCTCAAAATTCTTAAAGTAGTCGAAAAGCGCTAAAAGTTTGGGTTTGGCTCGTTCGAGCAATTCATCGTCTTGGCAAAACCGTAAATATTCATGTAATTCCAATACAAACCACAATGCCCATTGAGGGATAAACGTCCCGTCTTTTTGATCGCTTGGATAACACATGGGCAGCATGCCTTTAGGCAGCCCCGATCCATCACACAGCAAAATATTCTCCAAAAACTGGCGTTCCATTTCCCGACTTCCGAAAAAGGATTGCTCCGCCAAGCCCATGAAATAAGAATCGCAAAGCCATCCAGCCCGTTCTCTCCCTGGACAATCGGAATAAATATCAAAGGCATTCTGACGCCATGTCCGCATCGAAGCATTATAAATTTTTTCAATTTTTGGCTTTGACAAATTGGGAAAGGCCAATGCATCTTTATCGTTTTGAACCAAGATGGAAGAAAACTTAACCTCGAGTTCTTCTTCCGTTAAAACCAAAACATAACGGAAGCAATAGGGGATTTGATTATTAAAATCAAGGGATTTCCCCTCAAAATTAATCTCTAAATAATTGGAACAAGATTCTCTTCCAAACTGGAATTTACCGTTGCACAAAATTTCATCGAAAATCAAATGGATGCGATGGCGTCCCTTGCTTTGGCACCTGACCTTTAAATGAAATAAACCCGTATATTCTTCCCCAAAGTCAAAAAGAAACCCATGACATTTCGATATCGATAAATCCCGGATTCGCCCATCGATATCAAATCGATTCCAAAATTGGTATTTGGCTTCATGGAGATAATTTCGATATACGATTTCTTTTAACCAGGAAAAACTCCCCCATTTTACAGGAGAAGGGAATATCTCCCGATATTGGCTGGTTTGACCTAGGCCCTTCAAGAATAGAGGAGGCTCCCTTTCCACAAACGAGGTCAGGACCGTTCGCCTAGAAAGGTCATAACGCTCAATCAACCCTCTCTGAAACGAATAACGGCATGTATCTTTTAGCAAAGACGGATCTTCAAAAATCTCAAAATCCTTGATAGTTGCAACGACTTGGTTTTCATTCAAAAGCTCGACGCCGATCCAAAAATCTTGTTCCATCAAATCGAAGGCAGGAAACCCGTAATGCAAAGCCGAAACGAGCACACGTCCCCCTTGTTTTTCTTTTAGGGACCACTCTTTTATTCGCGCATACCCTTTAGGGCAACGTTCCGGTCCAAAGTCTTGGATGGTTCCATTGATTTTTAAGATGTAATAAGAAGAGCAAATGATGCGGATGGAATCGAATTCAGGACAGCACGAAAGAAGGAAAAGGTATTTGCTCCAATCAGAAGAACACCTAGGCGAATAAACCTTCATAGGTTATTTCTTCCTTTGCTTCTACCATCATGATATCGCCCTGCCTCGCCTCCATCCGCATTTCTTTCCCATCCAATTTTAAAACGGGCTGGTCACCAAAGCGATTTTCGATTTTAAGAAGATCGGGGTGGACGAGTCTGATGGATAGATGAATTTGGTCATCCTTTAGGGAAGCACTGACCCTATGGTCTCCGGGAACGCGAAGATTTGAAAAAGAGACTCCTCGCTTATGCCACAACAAAGGAATAGCCGGGAATACCGCCACAACCCCTTGGTAGGACTGCAGCATCATATCCGCGCAGCTACGCACAAAGCCTTGATTCGCCTCCAACGTCATGACGTAACATTCCACAGAAGAATAGCCAAGACGTTTGTAGTCTTCGTTCATGTGGAAGCCGTTTTCTTTGGTAAAGGCGTCGGCAAATATCTCAAGATAACGCAAAGCATTTTCTCCATCTCGAGCGTAACTGCATAGCCCGCTCGCCTCGGTAAACGAAAACCCAACCCATGCCTCCGTGCCGAAATCTAAAAGATTTTTCACATCTTTTTGTATAACGGCCCGTTCGGCAAAGCAATCAACCATGTCAAGGTTCTTATACATCAACATATGGGAAAAATGCCGATGGGACATATCGAATTTATGGGTTTCCGATATCATTAGCAAACCACGCTCATCCCGATAGTCTTCTGGCAGGGATTGAAGCGCCTCTAGATAAGGGGTTTCGTCTTGGCCTAAATCACGCGAAAGACGGACGAGCGTCGAATAAAGATACCGCAGCATCGTCAATTCGAAATTCGTTTGATCCCCGAAGAAAGAACCATCGCCATTTTCGCAATATTCCGGAGAGGAGTGCCAGGAAAACGCATACACGCCTCGACTATCTTTGCCTAAGCATGCTCGAATGCATTTTTCTGTTTCTTGAAAAAACGGGAAAGCAACATTTTTTAAAAACTCTTGGTCCCGGTAGAAAAAATAATAATCCGCGATGGGGCAGAGCGCCCAAATGGATACTGCTGGGCTAAAAGCATATTGCCCCCACCCTCCTAATGCTTCTCCTTTTTGGGACATAACTCCGGGAATCAGTAATCCGCCCGAACCCATGAATGAAGATGCGAATTTTTCAAATTGCTTTTTTAACCTCCGATAATAAGAGACCAGCACTTCCCCTTCTTTTTTATGTCCGGTTACGCGATAGGCGTCGTAGGTCATTTGAACATTAATATCATGATGAAGATCGCTTTTCCACGGAGGCAATCGCCCATCGTTTCTCGTCCACACCCCTTGAAGGGTCATGGGAAATTTCTTTCTGGAATTGCAGCCGAAGAAATAAAGGGATTTTTGATAAAGGGAATCAATCCTTTCATCTCCGGTGCAAAGGGAACTTTGGGCGTAATATTCATTCCAAAACTCCAGATGTTTCCCTTTCCTTTCTAGAGCATGCGCAACATAGGAAATTAGTCGTTGTTTCTTTTTATTAACCTCTTTGCCTTTAAACACGGAAAACAAGTTTATCCACCCATCCCCAAAAGGCGCCGAGTAAGCCAAAATGCTATAGGCTTTACTGCCCGTCATTGGTTGGATGAGATAATGGCAATCGGCATCCTCTTCTTCGATCGGTTTGGGATACCCAAGCCCCCCGTTTTTATAATGGGCATATAAATAAGGGCTCATCGAAAAGGAAAAAACGAGCTTCGCTTTGGAGGTCAGAACAAGAACGTCTTCGTTTGCATTAATGTAACCGGTTATTTTTTCTTTGCCTTCAATCAAGGAAAAGACCCCGGTTCCGTAATCAAGGTTGAAACGGCTTTTAGGAGACAAAGGCAAAGCAAAATTCACCATTCCCGCGTTTATTTTTGTCGGATAGGGATGATTGTAGCAACCGTCAAAAAGGCGATCAAATTCTTGCCTATTCTCCTGCACGCAGCGTTCTAACGAAGCGTAGCAAAAATCCTTTTCCCTATATTCTTTAGGAAGTCGGTGATCCCAAAGAGAAATGAGGTCCAACGAAATTTGGAGATGTCCATCGCCAAAAACAAGAGCCCCCATAGACCCATTTCCCAGCATGATGCCATCTTCCGGTTTTAAGTTTTTACCTTGATAAAAATAGTCCATACGAAAACCCATATCCAAAACGAGGCTTTTCCTCGTCGAAGCCACAACCCCCCTTCTTCATATTTAAGAGGAAGGGGGCAGTTAATGAATGAATTATTTTAAACCGTAAAAGGAGGTGAATTCCCACGTAAGCGGAGTTTTGTGTTCGCCCCAAGCGGCAAGACCAATCTTGCACAGCAAAGTCTCGCTGGTTTTATCCACCGGGATCACCACTTTCGTCCATGTATCTTTTTTCAGGTTAAAGTTTTCGCCGATCACAGCGTAATCTTCCGTGCGAAGGTGGCAACCATTCAAATCCGTATCGCAGCGGGTATAGAATACAACGCTCTTGTACTGATTAATCGCAACTTTGTTATCAGCTACTTTAAACCACAAGGCATCTTGGCCACCCTCGCCTTTGTTCGTGACATTCGACATTTGGCAGTAATCGCCGAAATTCGGATCAAAGAGGCCCGCTTTTTGCGTGTAAGTTTCAGGAACGTAATTTAACGGAACCACATAATTGACTTTGCAGTCATAGAGCAAGTCCGAGTTGGGAAAATTCACGTCTTTCTTAGAAGGGACAAAACGTCCGTCGTCCTTGGCAAGAACATCGAAAGCATCCCCTTTGAAAGCGCCCATCTCCGTGATGTGGGTGGATTCCGGAGCTTCTAGGGTGAAGTGTCCCGGATGGGAACAGCATGCCCAGAATTCTTTTGACCCATGCGTAGAGAACGTCTCGGGCACTGCCTCATAATGGTTAAAGAGGCACGTTGCATCGTGATCGGTGAAATCCGTTGCAACAAAGTTGTTGACCTTTTGAGTGGTGAGACCAGCCACAGCGACCGCCGAGGCAGCGGCCACGCCAACGGCAGCCGCAATCAAAAGGGTTTTATTTTTTGGTTTATTCATTGGATAAACCTCCTTTCTCAAGCAAATGAAAGAGGCGAAGTTCTCCCGGAAGCAGGTAGCAGTCCATTTGGCTGCCATCTTGCTTTTTCACCCGATAAAGATTGGCTTTTCTTTGGTCGCCGTTGACTAGCATGGCAACCATTTGGCCATCCTTCGCAGTAAAAATAGAGAGCACGGATAATTGGTTTCTTTCCGCTTTGATTTCCATGCCCATCATTTTGACGGAACGTTCCATTCCGTCTCCAAAATAAAGGCAATCTTCATAACGCAAATCGTTGAATAGGGGCAAAGTTTCTCTTTGGAAACGTTCCTGCGCACCCATCAAACGATCATATAATGGGGTTTTACGATGATTAGGTCCAGCGAAGGGCGGCTCGCCAAACCCATGTTCCAAAACTCCTTCTTGAAGGAAAAACCAGAAAAATCCTCTCGCCCCATGAGCCAAGCTCATTGAGAGCTGCCACCGGAAATCATCGAACGTTGGTTCGCGGTAAAACCAGTGGCGGACCGAAAGAAGGGAAACATACAAGGGAATGTCATTTTCTCTTGCGATTTTCCCATACTGACGAAGGCCATAAAGGAATTCCTTGATGCCCTTCTTTTGATCCATGTCCTCGTCATAGCACTGAACATAATGGTCATAGCCAAGGGATGGCATACGACCCTCCTTCACGATACGGTTAACAAGGCTTCTATAAAACTCCTCGCTTCGTCCTAGCAATGCTTGGGTTTCTTTATCTCCAAAATAAGGGATGAGGTTCCCAAAAGGCGTAAGCCACGGCATGACGGCTTGAACAATAAGAGAGGTTTGGATAAAGGCGTCCACTTGTTCGAAATTTGGTTCATCCCCCAAGCAAAATCCATATACGGCGGGATGGTGCCCAAAATCTTCGGCGGCTTCTTTTACGCCTTCTTTAAACGCCTCTTCTCCCATTTGAATAAAAGTATGAAAAGAGGTTCTAAGGTCATAAACAAGTACCTGTATCCCTTCTTTTTGGCATTCATCCAGAAGGGCGATCATGTCTTCCTTCTTGCAGTTCGCAGGATCATAGACGTGGCTCATTGCCATATTCATGCCCAGCGTTTTCCATTCCCTGACCATTTCTTTCGAGGAGGGGGAAAGGGGGACGTAATTCCAAAAGGAGAATTTAAGGTCAAAGTCTTTATTCATAATTCCCCCTTATCCTCATTGTTGTATCCGCATCAAAAAACAACGCTCGTTCCATGGGAAAACTCACCTTAACCGTAGTCTCTTCGTCCAAGCGTTCAGTCTTATTGCTCTTGATTGCGATTCTCTTCCCGCCGAGTTTGCCATAAACCACCGATTCCGTCCCTAAAAGCTCAACGCTAGAAACCTTTATTTCAATGGTTCCATTTTCTAAACCCATCCAATCGGGGCGTAAACCGACTACGACTTTCTCGCCCTTATATTTTTGAAGCAAAATCCTTTGTTCGTCCGTTAACGGCAGTTTTTCTTCCGACTTGTTCCCTTGAAGAAGGATATTCTCTCCGTCGAAAACCCCTTCAAAGAAATTCATTGCAGGAGAGCCGATAAAACCAGCCACGAACATATTGTTCGGATCTTCGAATGTTTTCATGGGAGGGTCGATTTGTTGCACCCGTCCATCCTTCATAACAACAATCCGATCAGCCAAAGTCATGGCTTCCGTTTGATCGTGTGTCACGTAAATCGTGGTTGCGCCAATGCGGCGGTGCAACGCCGCAATCTCTCCGCGGGTTTGAACGCGAAGCTTTGCGTCCAAATTAGAAAGCGGCTCATCCATGAGAAAAACTTTGGGGCGTCTAACAATGGCCCTCCCCAGCGCAACACGCTGCCTTTGACCGCCAGAAAGTGCGGCGGGGAATCGAGATAGATAAGGGCTTAAGTCTAAGATTTTGGCCGCGTGATACACTTCCTTGTCAATTTCATAGCGATAAAGGTGACGATATTTTTGAAGGGGGAGTTCCGTTGTGGCAACTAAATTCAACTCTTCTTGTTTTTCCTTCATGGTTTGCCGAACATTGGCGAGGTCTTGCTCCAGCATCAACCCAAATTCCTTATCTTTGTAAGGGGATTGTTTCTCCTGTTCCATTAAATCTAAGACGTATTTTTCTTCTTTCCCCAAAGAGGAAATGCTCTTTTTCAAACGAGCAATGCGTTTTTGGTCCAGTCCCGTGACGGGCTTCCTTTTAGCAATTACTTCATCCAAAAGTTCTTCAATATGCTGAAAAGTAATCTCGTATTGTTCTTTTAATGATGCGCTTTCTTCATCGGCGGAGATTTTCTTTTGCAAAGCAACCAGATCTTTTTTCTCCGATTTGATTTGTTTTAAAAGCGCATCAATTGTGATGCGTTACCCATTTGTTGGACAATTCTGACAAAATATTAAACATCATTTAGC
>OGRD01000054.1_pt1 | contig 90236 bp, 89 predicted proteins | sample 1553441 | NCBI WGS metagenome assembly OGRD01 (sample SAMEA2580106, study PRJEB22360) | human gut metagenome | biome: human gut; feature: human-associated habitat; material: faeces | place: Denmark | collected 2008/2010
ATTTGAATTAGTACCTGTAACTTTATTATTATATTTTACAATTATAATATGTTCAACATTTTTAATAGGTTTCTCATAAGTTATAAAATATCCTTTATAAGAATCAGGTATGCTATTACAAACAATATTTAAAGCTTTTATTTTATTATCAATATTATCATCAAAATTATTAGCTATAGGATAACCTAAAGTTGCAGTACCATCTTTTCTAATAAAGTGAATAAAAGTTTTATATTTTTGTTTAGGAATAAGTGTTTTATTAATTGTAGTAACATCTATACTAGAAGCTTTATCTACAGTAATATTTTTTAAAACTATTTTACCTACACTATAAATATTTGTTGCTGGTAGATGATGTGCTGTATCAGAAGAATTAAGAGAAATATCACTAGACTTTTCATTAATTGCATATATAGTATTATAATAAGTTTTATCTACATGTACTTTCCAAGGAGCATTTAATTGTGAATTATCTCTTGATAATCTAATATTTCTTTTACTATATACTAAACCTAGTCTTGTTTGACCCCATCCACCATTATAACCTTGAGTAAACAATGTTTCAATTTTATAGTAACCATCATTAATATTACTTTCAGATTCAGATTCATTAGCTTTCAAATCTAAATCTGTTTTTTTATAAGATAGTCTATCAATGTTAGATTTCATAGCCCAACGACTATCTACTAAAGTAATTTGACCTGTAGTTGATATATAAATGTTTATAGTTTCTTTTCCTTTTTCTGCATTTAGTTCTACTAAATCTTCAATAGAATAATTATTTCCATCATCTGGACCTTTAACAGTATTATAATCTCTACCATCTCTACCATATAATTTTGGTGGAACTAATCTATGATTACCAAGTTTTTGTGTTATTAAATCATCACATTCATTACCTGGAAAAGAAGAATTATGAATAGGAGCTATAGCATTATTAAAAGTATCACCTATATACATACTATAAGTATATTCTATATAATTTTGTTCTTTAACTACACCATTGTCGTCTAAAACAGGGTCTCCATCTTCAACAACAACACAAGAATATATAGGTTCATAAGCACCACTTTTACCATTCTGAATATATAAGTTTTCAGCTATATATTTCCAAAAATTATTTACTTCACTATATACGTCTGTAGAAGTTTCATCACATACTTTATAATAACCATTATATTTACCTGATGTAACAGGAACAATTTTTACTTCTTTCTTTATATTTTTTATATTAGTAGAAGATAATTGAAAATACATATTTATAATAGCATAATTATAATTTTTGCTATCAGTATTTTTATCATATTTATCTTTTGCAAACTCTTTATTTGAAGATTTCAAAGTAGCATATCCAGCAACAGACATATCAGAAACATCATGTTCTTGATAATTAGCAACATAAAGTCTATTATTATAATTACATAATGATTTGACATTGAAAAAGTTTATAGGATTACGAATTAAATCATCTACAGAAACTTCTTCAATAAAATCATTATTATAAATATTAAAAGTATTAGTTTTACTTTCAAGATTATTTGTATCAAGAATAATTCTTCCAACAACTTTATCTTCTATTTTTTCAACACATCCTATTTGATAATCTTTATATAATATATCATCATCTGTAATATTTACAGTAATGTTTATATTTTTATTAGTATGCCCTATTTTATTAACATTAAACTTATCAAAATTTATAGTATCAGCTTGTTTGATACTATTTTGAATTTTATAATTATGTGTTATAATTTCATGTTCAAGTTTTGATATAATATGAATATCGTCAGTTATTTGAAACCAATCAGTATAATCATGATTACTTATTTTAAATCTTATAAAAAATGTATATACACCACTTATAAGATTACCTGTTTCATCAATTTTATAATCTGTTGTAAAACTTGGTATGTCTGGAGCTATATTATAATTACTAATATTATTATCATCAATAATCCAACTTTGTAAAGGATATTTATAATAACTATTAGTAGTACCATCAACAAATTGAGATATAGCTAAACAAGTTTTATTATTACTCATATAAGTATAAGTACCAATAAAACTTGTATTAGGTATATATTTCCAGTTATTATCACCTTTTATTTTATAAGCTTTATCATCTTTACTTTTAAGTTCATATATATTATTATTGTCACAAAAAATATAAAGTTTGTCAGATGTAGGAATTATTCCAACAATATTGTGAGAATCATCATCTATAGTATTATCTGCATTATACCATTTAGTAATAGCAGGTTTTAATCCATCTTCAGCTTTAATAAATTCACCTGTATCATTAACTATAATATTTCTAGCATTTAAAATACTATTAGGCTTACAATCTTTATATCTATGATTGATATTAAATTCGGGAATTATATTCATATCTTAAATGTTTCTAGGATTAAAAGTAAAGTTATAAAAGAAGTTATTCCATTCACTTTGAACATCTTTATTTAATTCATTACGAACAGATGCAGCAGCTTTTGGACGAAGAGTATTCCATTGAATCCAAGGATTAGTCACAGGATTATTACTTTTCAAATCATATACTTGATGTTTACTTCCACGACTAAGATATTTAAAAAGAATATACCATGACAAAGCTTCAAGAAGAAGACCATTATCATAAATATATGGAACTTCACAATCATAATATTCATCATAATATGTAGCAACTTCATAAGATACTACAGTAATATAATCAGTATCAAAGTTCAATTCTATATTATTACCATCTAGAATATAATTATGATTATTATTACCGTTTACTATAGAAGCAACTTCCATATAATCAATTCCTGTTTTATTAGTACTGTCAATAACAGCAATCTCAGATTCTGTAGCACGTCTATTACTATCAGAACCTGAGTTACAATGACAACTAGAATAATCTAGTTCAGGAATTTCACAACCATACTTATCATAAACTCTAATTTCTTTTGCATTATTAATATCACAAGGAAATTGAGCTATCTTATCACTAACTTCCAACTGTCTTTTCTTCTTGACAGAAGGAAGAATCTTCATTTGACTTAGAGCATCAATAGTCCAAGCAGCTACTCTAGGAATCCAATCACTTTCACTTATATTAAAGTCATTGTCTACTTTTGCTACTAGGCGTTCTATGCTTAACTGATTCTTGATTTTCATTTCTAATAAATTTAGTATAAAGAAGTTTATCGGCTTCAAGACAAAGACTAAGCTTAGTCTTGAGGTCTATATTAAGTTTATAAATCTCATTAACGTCACCACCAGTTTGTTTAAGAAGTTGTTCATTAGTTATACCTGCATATTGAGCTGGTCTATAATTAACCTTTTTAAATTTCAATATATAAGCATTTGGAAGAGTACAATCTAATAAAGGAAGTTCATATATAGCTTCAGGTTTACGGAATATTCTATAATCAACACCATTATAAGGAAGTCCATTAGCTTTAGCCCATTCTTCTTCAGCTTTATTCCAAAGATGAACTCCTTGTTCAATAAGTCTCTTCTTGTTAGCTTTAGTCTTAGCATAATCTAGAACATTACTTTCTCTTTGTCTATAAAGATTACGATTAAAACATATCCAACCAATACGATTATCATAAACATAACCATAACCTTGAAGAAGATACTCTTGAACTTTAGTATAGAAAGTTTTAATTATATGGAGATATCGCTTATGATTAAGTTTAAGACACTTTTGATAACTAACTTTACATCTATCGATTTCAGCAATTCTTTTCTTTGCTTTAAAGTAATTAATAATCTCTAGCAGTTTAGCTCTAGTTTCATTATCGATATTCTCATCTCTATATAGTATTCCAAGTGTTGTTAATATTCTACCATTAATATATCTATCTTCAACAAACTCAGGATAATCTGCAAGATTAGTCTTAAACTCTGAAAGCCATTCAACAAATTTATCTCTCTTACCTTTACATTCAGCTTCAAGTTTATCTTTCTCAACAAACATAGTTTGAAGAGCCATTTTAAATGCAAACTGCATACTATTAAAATACTGCTTGGTACTTATAGGTTTTTCCATTGTTTAAAATTTAATATTGTTTGGAACTTCATCTGTTTGACGAACTTGATTTAAAAGGTCTCTCTTATATATAATCTCTTTAATTTGACCAACCATATCTTCAGATAAAATCCATTCATTATCATCTAAAGCTACATCTAATTCATCAGCATCACCATTCTCAAGAATTATTTGATTAGGATATTCAAAAGCTGATTCAATAACTATAGCTCCTAGAGTTAAAGCTTTATTATTAGATGCTGGATATATATAAATATAATCATTAATATAATCATAACTGATAGCTCCACACATACCAGGAAGACTACCTCTAAATCTAGCAACAGTTTCTTTTATAAATGGAATTTCTCTATTAGTTTTATAACCAACTGTACTAACTCTATCAAACGGAAGATTATTTGTAAGCCTAACAGGTCTTTGAACTTTTTGTGCTGTACGTTTAATTTTATCAACACTTATTCCATCTGGAAGTTCAATATCTCCATCGTTAACACTAATAAGACTAACTCTATATCGTTGAGTTAGTCCTTTATCAATATAATTGTGATTCTCATAACTACGTCTAATAACTTCAGCTCTAGTATGAATAATTAAAGATTTTATATTATTACGTAAAGCTTGATTATTAGGTTGACCTAGACTATGAGCAAACTCACTAACAAGTTGTGCAATACTAGCCATTATATAATTAGTTTAAATATTAATACTATCAAGATTAGCTCCCCCGTAGAAGGAATGTATGACATGTTACCTTACTATACCTTACTTGCGAACATCAACATTGTCTACATGAGGAGAATCAAATACATAATAATCATTGTTATATCTAGCAACAGTAAATACTTTATTTTTAACAGACCTATTCTACCATTTTTTTAAATTATACTTATGTTTATCTACTAACCTGACTATAACTTTGATTACTGTCTTCAGTTTAATCCTACAACAACGATAAATCCTATAATTAAAAGTTGTTCAAAAAGAAGTTTACTTATTATCTATATTATTATCATCATTGTTATCATAAACATCAAACATATTACATATTCAATCACTTGCAAATATAGACTTTTATGACATTAAATCAAAATAATAATACTCTAATAGACATGCCTGTGTGCGCACACAAACTGCATAATTTGCAGCTTGCTATTAGTTAATCAGCTAATATATAACAAGTTATCAGGCAAGCCGATATGCAGTCGAAATTATTATAAACAAAAACTCCTAGCAATAGCAAAACTATTACCAGGAGAAACAATTTATATAAACTAACTAAAAGAAGCTTATTGAGCAGCATCAGCTTCCATATAACCTTTAGTTTTCAAATCAGCAAGCAAAGCATTAAACTTAGTTACAACTTCTTCTGCTGTAGAAGCAGTAGTAATATTAACAAGTTTAGGTAATTGCTCTGCTTTTAGTTTACCATTAACAAGATCAGCTTTTTCATTAATTATCTCCTGCACACTTTTGATGTTTGGATTAAGTACTTTTTCACCAAGCTTCTCCCAAACATTCTCAACATAAAGATATTCAACATAAACATTATTACCTTGACCGTCTTGATTAGGAACAAGATAAATCTTATTAGTTTTAATATCAGTAGTAGGAAGTTCTCTAACTATCAAGAACAATGTAGTATCTATATTACCTAATTGTTCAATAGGAACACTACCGTTAGAATCAAGACTAGCAACACCATTAGATTTACCAACAGTGTCCTTAGTCAGCATACTCTCTACAACTTTAGAAATGTCAGATTTAACTGAATCAAATTCTTCTTTAGTAATAGAATCTAAATCACTGAAAGCTTTATAAATAGTATTACGTTTAGCATTACTTATAGCAATACTACTAATAGCTTTTCTAAGGTCATTTTTGTTAATCATACAAGTTTAATTTAATAGTTTATCAATTTGTTTATAATCCCAACCTAGTTTATTAGCAATAGGTTTAAATATCCAACTCCAACTAACAGGTGCTAATATAGCAGAATTAACTAGAACTTTAATATCAGTTCCAAGAAAATAATAAATAGCAGCTATAACTATTATAGAAAATAGTAAAACTATTCTTTTAATAGGAACAACTATATTACCACCTGCAACTTTAATCATAAAGTTTATTATAAGATAAGTCATAATGTTTACTATAACACAATAAGTAAAGTCGAATTGACTTATCAAAGCATTAATTATATTATTTATAACATCCATAATTTTATTAAGTTTATATTAATAATAGTTCCAATAGTAATAATAATACTATATCGAACAACATCTTCAATTTCAAATTTAGCTAGTCTATAATGTTTCCATTGATAATATTCTCTAGCAATCATTATAACTTCAGCTATAATTCCAATTACAATAGAAACTATAAACCAAGCTCCAATACCAATGTAATCTCTAGTGTTAAGTTTGAATAAATTCATAAGATTAATATTAAGTTTATTATAAAATAAAAATAGTAGTATCACAAGTATGATTTCATGTAATACTACTATTCTAATTAACTACTAACCTATAAAACATTTTAAGCATTTCTGAGAGCATTTTATTTGTTTACCTTTACTCTTTACTATACAGCAAATTTAAAGCTTTCAGAGCTAACCTATGAGCCTCATATAGGTTAAATTTTGATGATTTCAGGAAAGCATAATAAATTTACTACTCTTAGAAAATCACTTAAATTTATACCAATTAATAGGAACTCCTTTACGACAAGTATCAGCATACCAACGATTAAATGCTATACCATCATAACCGTCAACATCATCAAGAACATCTTTTATATATTGAGCAAGATAATTTTCGTTAGGAACACTCTTACCTAGATAATCAGCTTTACACATATTAGCTACAAATACTTTATCATAAAGTATATCATTATCTAGATGTATATTATATGCTTTAAGAATATTATCAACTTGTTCTTCTGTATAAGGAGTAATTTTACCATTACTATCTTCCATTTGACTAACAGCAAAATCACAAAGATGTTTATTGAAATGACGACCATTATATTTAAGATATTCAATCATATCTTCAGGAAGTTCATCATAAATATCAAGACTATCTTTATACATAATACAATTAGTTTAATGATTAATACTAGCACCCCCGTAGAAGGGTTAGATGTAGATAAGCTACTAGTAGCATTAGCTCATAACATTCTTCTACGGGGGTGTTGGTTTATCTATAACGTCCTATTCTTCTAGGCTCTCTATCATCATAATCATCACGATGGCTTCTATAATCCCTATCGTCATAATCATAATCTCTCATTCTATCTCTGGAAGTATCTTCTCTAGCTTCACTAGCAGCTATACATTCTTCAAGTTCTTCCATATATTCTTTCATTCTCCTAAGTTTATCTCTCATTTGAGATAAACTTTTATGTCCTGTCTGTACCATAATCATCATATTAGTTTAGTTTATTAGTTTTACTTACTATATCAAGTATCTTATCTAATTTAGATTCAACACCTGATACCTTATCTTTAAGTGAAGCTATTTCTTCATCTCTGGCTTTATCTTTAGCATAATTGGTATCAATAGATTTAAGAATACTTTCAGCTTGTTCAGCCTCATCTTTAATATCTTCAATATGTTCTAAAGTATAATTAGCTTTATGAAGTATAGATTCAACTTCTGCTTGAATTTGTTGTTTAGTCTCAGCAATTATAGTTTTACCACCTTTATATGTAACTATAGAACTATTGCTAGGTATGTTATTAAAATCAGTTGTTACATCACCAACTTTAACTTTGATGTTCATAACCATTTGATTAGTTCCATCTGTAGCAAACTGAGGAATTGTAGTACCAACAACTTCTCCAATACTATATTTAAGTTTATCAGTCTTATCTAAAATATAAACAAGACTACCTTGATTAAAAGCTGAAAACATTATATTACAAGTTGAAGTTTATTATTCTGTTTATCAAATACTACTATATGCAAACCTTCAGTAAGAGAAGTCAAAGCAGCTCCACTAGGATTAAGCAAAGGAAGTGTGACATTATTTACCATCATTTCAAAGCCAGTTGCAGTAGTTGTAGCAGCATTGAAATTAATTACCATTATACCTGCAATGCCCATAGCTCTGAAAGTATGATTTGGCATACTAAAAACAGCATTAGCAGTTGCACTGCCAGCAGTCGTTTGAGTAGCTGCTACAAGTGGTATACCTCCACGATTACCAATGTATTCATTATATGTTGCCATAATTTTACCTCCTATTTAATTCCAAAATCCATTTAAACCATTACCATAAGTTCCATAACCATAATAGCCCATTTGAGCAGCTACACAATTAGGAATAGCTACAAAAGGTTGATAAGGTGTAGTAACTGTGCTAGGTTGAGCGCATTTAATTTCATTAACTTCTTTCTGAATACCAGCCAAAGCTCCACTTAAAGGATTAACAGCAGCAGCTATCTGCTGACCAAATACAGCAGTCTGATGTTCAGTAGTAAGCTGAGTTTGAAGAGCATTAATCTTATCCTGCATTGCAGACTTCTCAGCAGCATCAAGTTTAGCTATAACTCTATCTCCTACTGCATCAACAGCTTTTTCTAAATTACAAGTTTGGTCTCTAAGAGCATAACCAACATCAGAGAATCCTCTTGTAACAGCACTACCAACACCATTTACAGATTCTTTAATAGTATCTGTTTGCTGCATAGTTAAAATTTGGTTTTGATGATTACCATCACTTATAGCAGTTTTAAGATTGCAGCAACATGTTGCAAGCTGACTAGAAAGAGTCATTGTATTCTGAGTACCTGCATTAAGAAGAGCACCTGTTGAATAATCAATCTTACAACCAACTTGAGTTACAGCAGTATTAACTTGATTAATAGCAGTCTGAATCATATTAGTAGATGTATTGAACATAGAAGCAAGAGATTGAATTGCATTACCATTGTTATTAATTGCTTGCATAAGCAAATCTCTACCATCATTGTTATTAACAAGATTAGCAAGTTGACCTAGACAACCACATCCGTTACCATTTCCACCAATATTACCAAACAGACCACCATTACGCATAAGAGGATAAAGGAAGAACAGAAAAATAACCCAAATCCAATTACCATTACCAAAGCCACCACCATTATTCATAAGAGCCATAAGTGTAGCTAAATCACTAGTTGAAGAGTTTCCTTTAGAATTATTATCAGGAAACATAAAAACTTTAGAATCGTCCATAAGTCTTAATTTAATTTAGTTAATAATGTTACTTGTACTTGCTAGCATTAGTACATTGCAAATATAAGAAGGATGATTTATAGCTACAAAAAATGGATAATCAAGTTATCACTTAATTATCCATTCAATATTATATTTATTATAAGCAAACTTATAAACGTAATTGTTTCTTATTTGTTAATTAAATACATATAGGTTCAACATCTTTATTAAGTAATGTAGCTTGTGCTGTAGCAAGTCTATAAACTCTAGATATAGATATATAATTATAAGCTAGTTTTCTAAGATGTCTTATAGAAGCAACATTTCTACTTAGAATTTGAGCTATAGTAGTAATACTAAAACCTGCATGTAACATTTGTTCAACAACCATACCCCTAGCCATTACTATGTTTTCTTCACGAGATTTACCAAGAATATCTTCTCTACTTATACTTAGAGTTCCATTAGGAAGTTCAATAGCACAACATTTAACAACATTGTCTATGACCCTATATATTTCTTTCTCTTTATCATTCATAATATCACTAGTTTAAATTGATTAATAATCTATTCTTACACTTTACAGGACAATTGCTAGATAAAAATAATTCCCATTGTTACATATAATTACATTGTTTATATTTAAAGATGCTGTTTTACCATAAATTTAAATTATTAATTAACCATGTTGTCTATTTCATTGTTAGTTATACTAGGAACTTTTATTTCAGCAGCACTAACTTCTTTGAGAGTTGAACCGTTCCAACGATAAAGTTTATCTATAGACTTATTTACAAATATTTTGCCTTCAAGTGGAACAAAACTATCATTTGCATAATTATCTCTACCAACCCAATCACTATAATATTTATTTGTATTTGAACCAGAATTAACAAGTAAAGCAAATTTATTTGCAGAAGAAACATATACTACAGTACCTTCACTATTAGAAGATTCTTGTAAAATATTAGCTGTTGGTACGATACTAGCAAACTCTACAACATCGTCAAGATAACTAGGTAATTGAGAAGATTTAATCTTACCATCATTGCCAAGAGTAACTGCATGACTTTCAAGATTTGTAATCTTATTTTCAAGTTCAATAACCTTTCTACTTAAAATACTTATTGTAGATTGTATTGTAGCATCAACAAAAGGAATCCAATCAGTCCAAGTACCTTTAGCATTAGTAAGAAGAGGTGAGTTTATATTATAACTTCTATAACATTGATATATTTTGTCATCACTATGAGCATTAAAATTAAATTGTTTAGTATCAGCATTATAAAGACAATGAGTTGTCAATATCTGTGTTACAACATGTGACGAGTCATCACCAAGTATTTCAAGTATGCCAATAAATACGTTAACGCTACCATTACTTGTATTTTTAGGTTTAGTTACAGCGTATATTAAAGGCTTACCTTCATAACTATCTTCTAAGTTCTTAATATTATCTATATTATCAAAACTTATAGAAGTAATACCTTTAGCTAAAAATTGTGTCTTCAGTTTACCTATAAGATATTGAAGACCAGTACTATCCAAAAACTTACTTTGAGTCATTATATTATGTAGTTTTGTTAAACATGTTATCTATTTCTTCGTTAGTAATAGTATCAGTATCTACACTAACTTTAAATGGAGACATTTCCTCTCCAATTTTTTCATATAATTGTGTTACTACTTTCATATCAACTACTTTTAGTATAAACTCTATGTTGCTTATGCTCTTCAAGCCACTCTTTATATTTCTCATGAGTAGACTTGTTAGCAGTAAATTCTACATTATTATTTATAATTGTACCATTTACTTTTATAGCACCATCAGGAGTTATAGTATATTGAAAACTTGTATCATTAATATTCTTATCTATCAAGTCAATTTGCTTATCAACATATTCTTTAAACAATGTTGCTCTAGCAAAATCTTCTGAAGCATAAGCTACACAAGCAGATTGAAAAACATTCCAACAATTAAAAACTATACTACCGTCACCTTTACAAGAAAAAGAACAATCATCTAGAATGTGTTTACCAAAGTCAGCAACAAACACTAGAAGTTTGCGATAAGTTGGAATCCAACTAACTGGAATAGTAAGGTAACAAACATCAGAATCTATAACATAATTTTCTTCATGTTCACCAATAGTATAAACTTCATTATAATTTGTATCTGTATCATTCATATCATTAAATATTAAATGTTATATTACTGATATTGTTTATGTTATTATCATCTAGCATTACAACATTATCATAACAATGTTTGAGCATCTGTATAATACTAAGTTTAATAACCTTACTTCTATTCACAACATATCCTTTTTCTTCAAGAACGTTTATAGTCTTAACTATATGTTCTTCTTTATCACATAAGGAGTTAACAGATTTCGTTATTTCAATATTATTAATCATAAGAACATCTTATTAATTAAATACTTTGTTACTAACATAAACAGAATGTTCACCGAATATTATACTAAGTTTATTACCTATTTGTCCAATACGAACAACAGGTTCTTGACCATTATATACAATATTCAAACATTCTTTTGTTAAATCATCTATCCATTCTTCTTTTAATTTAGTAGAAACATTAATTGAATCAATTTCATAGGCTGAAAGAATATTATAAAGTCTATAGTATTCGGTACTGATAAGTTTAAACAAATTCTCTTTAATAAGTTCTTTATTCTTATCTACGTTGTTATGTATTATAACATCAGTACAATGTCTTTCTATAGCAACTCTAAAACTATCAAATGCTATCTCTATAACATTTTTAAGTTTAGCTCTTTCTTTACTATCAGCATCTTGAAAAGTTTTATCCAAAACTTGATTAAGCTTAACTACATTCTCGCTAACTTGTTGAATAGCTTGAGCCATTTGAACAATAGGCTTATTTCTATCCTTAGCTTTAAAAAGGTCAACAAGTCTAATTATCAAAGTGTAAGCAATAAATACTCCACTAGAAATTAGAACTGTAACATAAGACGAATCTTTAACTGCTTCTCCAACTATCTGATTAACTGTTTGCCATTCATCCATATCATTATAATTAAAATACTAGCTCCCCCGTAAAAGAGGTTGCTAGTATTTGATTATATATTATTGAAGCCCGAAAGCAGTTTTAATAGCTTGAGCATTAGCAGTTAGAACAGCTATATGAACTAGTTGATTAACTGTCTCTGTATTAAGCTGACGACCATACTTTCTATCATTTGAGAAACGAAGTGTAATAATCGTGTACTTACCTTCAGGAACATTCATTGGATAGCCTGGATAAATACTAACACCATCAGCATAAGTATTATCAAATCCACGGTTCTGAGAACACATAGAAGCAAGCTGACGAACATAAGCTGCATCACATGTAGGAGCTGCTGCACGAGTATTCTCTACAGTAGCAATACTATAAAGATCATCACCAGCACTAACTTCCCACTCGGTATAATCACCAGCTTTAGCACTTATTGTAAGTACTCCAGAAGCGTATGCAACAGTAAGACCAAATTGAGCTTCATCAAACTTTTGAGTAAGTTGTTTCTTCAACTCATTACCAAGCTTATCTTGTGTATCAATTTTTTCACTACCTTTTACAGTAACAGTCCACTTATTACGCTCATTGAAGTGCGTACCAAGCTTAGTAAGAACTACTGTGAAATCTAGTCCATTAGATACTAGGTCATTAGCAGGAAGATTAACTTTTCCAACAAATGTTGCAGGAGCATACTTATTTGGATTAGTATCTGACTTAGCATCTTTTTGCTCAGCTGAAGAGCTAACCTTAAGGTGAGATACATCTACAGGAATTGTAATAGCATTTGAATCCTTACGACCAAGTGCTAGAACAAAATCCTTATCCCCAATAGTAGAAATATACTTACCATCATTTGGGGTATAAATACCAAGCTGACCATCAGTAGGAGCTGAAGTAGCCAAAGTAGGATTTGTAACTATAAGTAATTGTTTCATATTATTAAAAGTTTAAATAAATTATTGTTATTGAGTAGCTTGAGAAGCATCACCTTGACGATAATTATTCCTCATAGCTTCTTGTTGTTGAGCACGTTCTTGAGCTTGTGCAGACAATAGACTACCACTAAGACTAGCGTGATACAAATCTACAGCACGCTTCACAATATCTCCATGAAGATATTCAGGCAAGTTACAATTAGTATTAACACTTCCAACATCTTCAGCATATTTGACTATAACAGGTTTAGCTATATAAGATACTCGAAGATTAGAAGGTATCACTCCATTAGGAATATTACTTTGATTATTCTTCTTCCTATCTATATATATCATTATCCTAATATGTCCTTCCTCCCTATTAACTATATGAGCTATAGGACTTCTAAAAGATGGAGCTAGAATAAAGTCATTCAAAGCATCTGCAACATAAATATCATCTATAATTCTAACAGGAAACCAATCAGTTTTAATTCTTGTATTTCCAACACTACTACTTGTATAATAATTAATGTTGAAATCACAAATATACATGTAATCAGAAGGAATTGCAGTCTTTTCTACTTGAGGTTTATGATTACAAGTAATATCAAACTCAAATCCAGTAGTCATAACAGTTTGTATAGCATTTACCCCACTATTAAGAGTAAATTCGTTTCCATCATATTTGAATATTTGTACTTCAGCATTTTTATATAAAGTACTAAGAGCGTTTATTTGTCCAATCTTAGAATTATCAGTAATAACTCTATCGTTAGTACTAGCTATATTTCTCTTGATGATTTCATTAACTACATCAATGATAGCCGTATTCAACAACAAGTCTATTTGTTCAGGCAGAATAGCACGAACATTCTGCATGCCCATTTGTTGAGCTAATTGCCTAAACATTATGTGCATATCTGCTATATTCATAACTCAAACTATTTAGATTAACTTTAATTTATTCTCATACATAACTTTAACTGCATTGTTATTTGGATTATTGAAATAAGCAACAGCTTCATTAAGATTTGCTCCAATAAATCCACCATCAGCAGTAGTTATTTGTTGGTTATAAGTAGAACGAATAAGTTCACCACGTACTATCAAAGTTTCAATAAACGCTTTAAGAACTACATTCTTGTCATTAACAAACTTATTAAACTTATCAGGATTAAGATTAGCATAATCCATAAGTTCTGTAGTCTGTCTAATCTTATCTTTGTTAAGAGCAGCAGCAATATTCTGATTAGAAGCTTTACATACTGCAATATAAACAGCTTGGAATCTAGATGGTGAAGAATCAAGTTCAACTATATTACGTAGGGCAATCTTACGCTCTTCAACAAGCTTCTTCTTACAAGCTTCTTCTCTAGCCAAATCTTTAATATAGAATCTAAGATTTTGATTACCATTAATAAATATAGGGTCTTTAGCAACTTCACTATAAAGAATACAATGACGATACAAAATATACTCTTCAAGATTTACAGGATAACCATATTTATATTTAGTACTTTCAAGTATATCAAGTTCTTTATCACGTTTAACAGCTCCTTTATAAAGTTCATCCAAGTTATTTTTAGGAATACGATTATAAGCTGCAAGTATCTTGTCTTCTTTCTCTTTAATAACAAGATAATCAGACTTGTGATAATAAACAAAACTTGTATCAAGTTTAGCATCGCCACCTGTAATTGTAAACTGAATATTACTTAGGTAAGATTTTACTCTACTTACAAAATCGTTATGAGTAGCACTAATACCTAGAAGACTTGGAAAATATGCTTCAATTTCACCCTTATGACCCATAAGAGTTCTAGTAGAACGAACAGAACTTCCTATTGTAGCTTTAACTGGACCAAGACTAGCCATATTAACTCTACGATAGTTAGAATAATTACTAACAAGAGAAACAATTATAGTTCTATTATCAGTATATTCTTCATCTAAATTTTCTTCAAAAAACTCTTCAGCAGGAGTTTCCATAGGAGTTTCTACAGTATTCTCAGTAGGAGTTTCTACAGAATCATTAGGTTCTTTAATCTCTTTTTCTTCTACTTTGCTTTTTCCTGAATTACTTTTGTCTTCAGGTTTACTCTGAGGTTTATTAAGACCTCCTCCATTAAATGTTGGATTAAATTCAGTCATATCTCTATTATTATCAGTTTAAATTAAAGTACACACTTGAGTTGGAACATCTTAGTAGTCTTATCTACTTGCAGACCGTATGAGTTCTTAACTTCATAACGTGAAGCATCAACATCAGTTGAAAGAACATTAGTTGGGAATCCACCCCATGAAGCAGGAATTGGAGTAAGACCTTTATATACACCAGCGTTATAAATCTGACCCTTTTGACGAACCTTACGAACATTACGACGACCGTCATAAGTAGACATATCAATAAGGAATGCTTGGTGAGATGTAATAGGAAGACCAGTACGAGGATGAATCATACCATTAGACTTAGCGTTCTCAGCAAACGTTCCCTTATCAAGAAGTGGAAGATGCTTCATAGTAATTACGTGACCATCAACAGTTTTATATTGACGGAAATATTTACCATAAGAAAGACCATCACCTGAAGTCTCAATCATCTTGTCACCAAGAGGAGTTACAAATCCCTCAGAACGAGCATCATTACGAATAGCACGGTCAAAGTCTTGCATAAATCCTTTACCAGCACAAAGAATAACTTCCATAGAACCAGTATCAGTATCCTTATCAAGAACATCACCTACAGTACGTTCAATCTTATTAAGAGTAAGCTCTTCGCCATAAGTATCATAGTTACTCTCACGGCAAATCTCTTCCATACCTGCTGTATGAGGAATTGGTTGTCCATTATCAGGGTCAACAAGAGTAATTTCACCATTCACAGTCTTATTATATTGAGCAAACCAAAGACGCTCCTCGTCCATAATACGACATTGAATGTCAAACTGACGCATTTCCTCATTAATCCAAAGGTTAGTAGTACCACCACCCTTAGTCTTAAACTCATAAGTAACTACAGTGTTACTAATATTACCAGCAATCTCTTTAGAGTAACGGTGGAACTCAAGTTGAGAAGTCATCTTACCAGGTCCCATAACATTACTACGATTACCCTTAGAATAACTCTGAGGAATAGTAGGAGCAGTCAAAGACCAATAAGTACCAACTTTAAGATTGTCAGCAGAAACATAAGCATTTGGATTAGGAGTTGTAAGACGAAGACGATAGAGATAACCACCATTTGGTCCTTCACCAAGGTCTTTCATAATACGAACTTGAGTAATACCATCAGGAGCAATCAAACCATATTGCTCAATAAACCAATGAGTCTTAAACTCAACATCAAACATTACACCACCTTGTCCAACATTACCTGTTGCAGCACAAGCAAGAACTTGGTCATTAAACTTCATACGACCCATAGTCTTCCATGTCCAATCAACAGTATCAATATCTACTACACCAGCTGAACCTTGACCTTCAGTAAGGAATGTCAAAGGAAATCTATCATCATCCATACCATAAGTATAGGTGAGAGTAGAGTTAATCTCAGCAGGTTTAGTAAGCATTAGATGAGCAATAGTTTCCTCATTAGAGTAACCTCTATCATCATAATTACCACGTTGTACTTCTCTAAGTTTATACATAATAACTTTAATTTAATTAATAATTAGTTTACATTAATCAAATACTAAATCGTTAGCATCGAACTTATTATTAGTTGGCTTTGTTATACGTACAGTTCCATTAGTACTTTGTTGCTTGGTTTTAAGTTTAAGGACTTTAACTTGATTTTCCTTAATAGCCATATCAACAATATCTTTATAAGTACCACCTGTAAACAGAAGCCAATTATTAATCATATTCATTTCCACTTGCTTCTCAAATGGAAGTTGGTTAAACAACATTTCAGCAGCAGAACTATAAGTGTTACCTTCATTATCAGTAACAGGTCTAGAAACAAAGTTATAAAAGTCATCTAGATTAACTGTTACCTTCTGACCATTAACTTCTTTGACAAAAGTCTCAGGAAGAGAATACTGACCAATAGTTCTACCTTTAATCAAATTATTTACATAGTTATAATATTGATTAGCTCTTTCAATTTCAGCTTCTTCTTGAGCTTTAGCTTGTTGAGCTATTTGCTCACGAACTTGTTTATCTTTCTCTTGAAGAGCTTCAAGACAAGACTTAGCTTCATCATAAAGAGCACCACTATCTTTAAGATATTTAATATAATTCTCATTAACAGACTTATTACCAAACTCTTGAGCTGCCATAAGAATTATATTCTGTTGCTGAATTTCGTTATCTTTATCAAGCTCAACTCCACTTCTATCAGGAATTTCACCAAAACCTCTAGCATCGCCATGAATAGTAATATAGTCAATAAATGACTTAACTAGAGGATTATCATTATAAATTCTAGTATAAGCAGCTTGCTCAGCTTCAGCATAAGAATTAGCAATCACATCTTGAACATAAGCTTTCACACCATTAACATCATCTGTATATTCAATAGGATTACCATCTTCTCCTGTTATCTCAAGACCAATAGCTTTCTGAATATTAGCAAGGTTAAGTTCTGTATCATCACCTTCTTCAACTTCAAGAGATTTAATCCAATCTTGAACATCAGCAGCTGCTTTAAATACATTGTTGTTTGCATCAACCAAGTCACCATTTTCAGCAACAGTATAAACTTGACCATCAAACTCAACTTGAGAACCAACTTCTAGCTCCCCCGTAGAAGAAACTTGATTGCCATTATCTCCTTGCTGTTGACCTTGCTGACCTTGATTGCCATTATCACCGCCATTGTTATTATTGTCTGGCTGATTAGCTGGAGGATTAGTTGGAGGAGGTGTTGACTGATTGTTGTTATTCTGAGCATTAATATCAGCAGCTCCATTAGTACCTCCGTTAATATCGGGAGCGTTCATTGGATTCTTATCATTTGGTGCAGCTTGACCACCATTATTAGTAGGTTGCTGATTCGTACCATCAAAATCTATCTCCATAATTAATTAATTTTTTAGTTAAACAATAATTTGAATATTTATGTTAAGTGCAAAGTTATACACATTATTTATATATACAATAACTGTTTTATCTTCAGTTGCAATATTATAAGTTAAATAAGTATTTGTACTAGTATCAATATTAATTAATACTCTCAAACTAATATAATCAACTTTATTAGTTAATTATCAAATCTATTTGCTGACAGCAGGCTTATCCGAATATAAATATCTCCGTAGACCAACTTCTTTTTAGCTCTGTGCCACTAAATATATTCAGATGATAGATTAATCAACTTTGATATTTGACACGCTTAAATTGTGTTTTCAAAATATTAGTTTTTGTACCATAAAGACAAAAATAATCCCCAACCGTAGTTTCACAACTAAGTTGGGGAATAAACAAATCTTTAATAAGATTACAGCAACTATGGTTTATTTATCATATCTATTCTTATTAGTCTTAGCTATCTTTAAATCATTCTTCATTTGCTCACGTTTAAGTTGTCTATCAGCAGCAGCATTATATGTATCAAGAGCTAAACGTTGACGTTCAAGACCAAGTTTAGATTGTTCAATCTCTTGTTTAATTTGGTCTCTACTTCTTTCAAGATTCATTCTAGCTTCATTATCATTAGTTGGAGTACTATCTGTTAAAGCTGCCATATCAACATCAATATATTTAGATTGAAGTTCATATTGAGCTTTAAGCATTTCAGTCTTTCTATCTTCCTCACCTTTAGCTTGAATCTCACGAATCTTATTTTGAACTTCTTCTTCTTTAATCTGAAGCTCCATTTGCTTCATTTGTTCTTCATGCTGTTGTTTAATAGCAGTAAACTTATTAATAACTTCTTTTATCTTAGAAACATTATCACCTGTTATAGCAGCCATAGCCATATCAAGGTCACCATTTTGTGCAGCACTAAATGCCCATTGACGAAGTTGTTGAAGTTTATCTATTTCTTTACTATCATTACGAACAGTAGTTGCAAAATCAGAAGAAATAAAAGAATTGACATCAACTGAAACAAATCTTTGTTTACCTGTTTCGTCTAAATAAGAAGTATTAAGTCCATCTATAAATGCAAGTTTAGCATAATCCAAATCTCTATTATAATCTATTCTACGATAATCATCAAATGTTTGAGTTATAATAACAGAACCCATTGCAGATTGAGAAATAGCTTGTTGAGTAGTATTAGCCCCAGCTGATTGAGTAATTTGACCATAACGTTGAGCATTCATGTCAACCATTTCCCTAGCTTCAAGTTTAATACTTTCCATAAGATTAGTAAGCTCTGTAATATATTGACCCATATTAGCATTAAGCAAACGAACTTGTTGCATCTTAACACCACTTACATCTTCTTCATCATCAACAGGTAGAGTTCCTGTAGCTTCTAGTCTATAAAGAGCATCTTCAGGATTAGCTAGAAGAGATTTAGGATACATAAGTACAAGCATCTTATTCTTAGCTATCACCATTTCACGATGATAACTAATTATATTACGAAGTATTTGGAAAGGAGTAATAGTTTCTATAATACTAAATTTACCCATAAATGGCAGAACTTCCATAATACCATTATAAGGAAGCTTTCCATTACGATTAAAAGCTATAGGTCTAGCTTTAATTGGATAAACAGCATTATACCTATTACCAATTCTATATCCTTCATAAACTTGAATCTCATATTCCCATTCAATATCTATATCTCCTGCTTCAGGATTAAGTTGATAATCTTCTTCAACAACTCTTTGTGTTTTAAAACCTATCTCATTAACATAAGTAAGAATACCTCTTCTAGCCCAACCTTTCCATACAACATGCCATACTTCATAAAGTTGAGTATTAGCATCATAAGGACTTAGATTATTATTCTTAAAAAACTCTCTTTCTTCTTTACTAAACTTATCACACATATCAGCATAATAACCTTTATAATTATCATACTTTAGAAGTCTAGTAGATTGAGGAGTATCTATAGATTTATCATAATATTGTTCTAGAAAAGCTCTATCTTTATCACTCAAATCCTTATCAAACATTTCAAGTATTTGATTGTAAGACATCATAATCTTTCTAGCAAACATATCATGGTCTTCAACAAAGAACTTATTGTTTGGAATAGGATAAGCTTCAACTATAGGAACAGCTTCTTTAACAATCTTATTACCTCTAATCTCACTATAACTATAACATTCACCTAAAGCACAAAAGTTGAAGAAGTTTGTAAGATATATATGATTATCTTCTGTAATAGCTCTTACATAATCAAGAACATCTTGACCTTGTTTAGATTGTTCATCAATATAATCTTGATTAAACTTCTCCATAAACTCCTTCTCGTCAGGCATAGCATCTTGTGGATTAACTTGTTCAGGAGGAGTACCATTTTGAGCAGCTTGTTGTTGAAGTTGTTGAAGTCTTTTCTGAAACTCTTGTTGAAAAGCTAGTTGAGCTTGTTGTCCAACAGCTTGTTTAAGTTTCATATCATGATTAATTACAACTTCAGGACTACAACTACCAACACTAAATTGATGAACACCTTTGAAATATTCACTAATATAACGTCTTACAATATCAGACATTATATCTAGATTCCTCATAACAGCAGGAAAACGTTTATACTTTTCCTTAGTAGCATTATAAGGATTAAGAGTTTTACGATAAAACTCATCTGGAATATTACCATGAAGGATGTTAAGTTTTGTCTCAACATCCTTTCTATCATTCATACTTAAACCTAGACTAATAATATAATCAATAGAATTAGCATACCATTCAGGTTTAGATTTAGTAGCAGCATCTACTTTCTGTCTAGGAAATTGAAAAGTAAATTTACTTCCGTACATATTTATATCTTATTTAAAATAATATCTAGGAGCAAAAGGTTTAAAACCTATACCTCCAGTAAAATTAAATGGGTCATATTTTGTATTAGATCCTTCTCTTGCATCATTAACTAAATCTCTAAGGTTTCCTAAATAACCAACACCATCTGCATAAGTGTCGGGACGAATTGTTGCTTTTCTAAATTTAATTTTCTTAGGAAGAACATTCATTTTACCTAATCCTCCAACAATATCAGTTCCAATACTAACTAAATTTTTTGTAGGATTTTCACCAGTAACCATATCATTTGCTACTTGTAAACCATTAGTTAACAAAGAAGCACCTAAAACAAAAGGATTGCCAGGAAAAAGCATACCTGCTGTATTAGCAACAGCATCAATACCTAATAGAGTAGGTTGCCAAGCATTATAAACTTTTTCTTTTTGTTCTTTTCTAGCAGTTTGAACATCTTTAGAAAACTGTTTACCAAGTGCTGCTTTTTGACCATCTACAATACCATTTAAAGCTTCTTGGTCTTTATGATATTGTTCAGCATGTTTAGCATTTGTTTCATATCTTTTTTCCATAAGAGCTTTAGCTCTAATTTTACCAGCATTTGACATAATAGCAGCTTGTCTTGCAACTTTTTCGTTATGTGCTATTCTAGCAGAATCATCAGCAGTTTTGGCATGTTTTCTTGATGGAGCTGCAACAAATCTATCTCTATAATAAACTTTACCGTCTATAATGACCGCTCTAGGATTTCTAGTAGCATAAGGGTCGTTGTTTTCATTATCTATTCTATACATATCAAAACAAATCTCTATTATAAAAGTTATCACTAGTTTCAAGAATTTTCTTCCTAGCACTAAGTTCTTTAGCAGCTTGCACATCACTTTGTTTCCATTGAAGTGCATGAATAATCATTTCTGAAACACGGTCAAAGTTACCAACACTATTCCATTTCTTCAACTCTAGAATAGTTTGATAATCATAAATAGTGTGAAAAAATAGTTTAGGTTTACCATGTTCATCTTTGCCAACTTCACTATAAAGCATTTCTTTAAGCATACGAAGTCCTTCAAGAACTTTAGTAGAACCTGCTCCACTTCCACCGCCCATATTAACACCATAACTAGCACTAACATGAGCTTTAAGGCTAGTATCCCATATTTCTACAGGGTCTTTCATCAAATATTTGAGAGCTTTCCATTTAGTAAAATTACTAACAGTTTCACCACGATTGACCTCAACACCAGTAGTTCCAATACAATTATAATATCTAGCTAAAAGATAACATATCTTATCAGCTTCTTCAAGTTTCTCAGGACGACCATAATAGGCACAAACTAAAGCTGTTTTAAAGTTATTATAAGGAGAAGGATTCATCCAAACTTTAATACTATTATGAGAGTGTTTATTAGTAATAGCTGCTTTCTCTTTGTTAACACCAACAGGGTCATAACTGATACTATAAAGTCCAGGAGGTGTACCAAAAGTAAGTTGACCTTTAGAATCTTTGTATTGTATCTTCATTGGATTAAACCATTTACGAATACAACCATGAGGATGTTCATTACCACGTCTAGGAACACCTTCAATCCAATCATAAAAATCTACATTATGTCTACCACCTTCTTTTTCTATTCTAGCATTAGTTTTAAATTCAACTCCACCTTTGTTGTCTTCATACAACATTCCATCAACATAAAACTTATAAGTATTATCAACTCTAAGCTTTTCTTCCCATTCCATAAGTTCTTCACTACTAAATAGATTCTCAGTAGCAGAACTAAATGATTCAGAAGGCATAAGAGCATACTGACCTAGATAGTTAATATAATCAGCAAAAGTTTTAGCTTTCTCTTTTTTAATTTTACGTTCACGAAGAGCAATACGAATACCAACTTCAATGTCTGAATTACCGTCAGCATCCATAGCTAGTTTATCACCAAGTCTACCTTGAAGACCCCAACAATAAGCTTTAAAGTAACCACAAACTTCATTTCTCATATCTTTATCCCAAACATTTTCAAAAGGCATAAAGTTAAAAGATTGAGGACTATAAAAGTTTTGTTCAAAGATTTGCATATTACCACTAGTAGCAGTACCCCAAGCACATAAGTTACCTGTTGTATAACTACCAGTTCTCATAGCTGGCTCAGTAACATTCATAAATTCATCAAAGTTATCCATTGTAGAAACCTCTTCAACTTTAACTTTGACAGCATCTTTACCAATAGCACAATCAGGATTATTCATCGCTGAAACACTAAACAAAGCACTATTCCAAGATTTAGGAGATACTACACCATTAGGAAGTTTATAACCTAATACAAAGTTTTCATTATTAAGAGAAAGAATACCACGCTTAAAGAAAGTTTCATTCTCATAGAAACGAAGATTGGCAATAGTAAAATCAGTAAGACCGCCTTTAGCAGTAAGAAACTTCTTATCAACAGCCACATGAATACAAACCTTATTAGGAGAAAGATTTATTTCATTAGCACTATCAGCAGCCATAATATAACTAAAACCTCCACGTCTAGTTTTATCTATAAGAAGATGAAATCCATTAAGTATGGCAAATTCCATACAAGCAAAAGTCCAAAATTGAGCATCAATAAATTTAGGAAAATCATAATGTTTTTTAGCAACACTAGCTTTATCACTATAACTAATACTAGATTCATCTAGCTGTTCCATGTTAATATAATTAAGATAATTATACATAGAACCACTAATATGAAGATTTTCTAATTTACCATTACGAAGCAAACAAGGAGCGTCAAAACCATATTTTCTTCTATATTCTTCTCTCTTACGAAGTTGTCTATGAGGAATACTATCTTCCTTAAAGAAAGTGTATTTGTTATTAGTTCTATGAAAATCAGCCATTTCTGTAAGTTTGTGAGTATCTACAAACTTATCATTAATGTTAATATCCATAAGAAATCCTCCACTATCCCCAATCATAAATAAATTATTTGGGTCATTATAGCCTACATCTCTAGCTCTTTTATAACGACTTTTATCCTCAAGAATATAATTAAGAAAAGGATATTCTCTAATAAATTTATTATCTATCTCATCTTGTTCCATATCTATAATATACTTATAATAAACAAAATGATAGATGCTGCACCAGCAACACCTATCATATTCCTTTGTTTAGTAACTTTCTTAACTTTAGTTTTAAGTTGACTTATAGTTTTATCATTATTAGCTATAATGCAACTATCATTATGAACTATATTTCTAAGAATCTTATTAGCTTCTTTTTCATATTTAAGTTCCACTAGTTTACTATTTACTATACGTAAATCGTCAATAGAAACATTAACTGAATCTTGATTAACTAGCTCCCCCGTAGAAGGGATATATGGATTACTCCCTGATAAGTCTATAGAACAACTTAACAGTACTATCATTATCAAGTTTTTTAACTTCAATAATCTCTGCATCTTTAATACTATCTAATTTATTAAGTTTATTTTTATAATCTTTATTGACTATCTTAATACTATCAATAATATCTTCGTTATTATCAATTCTTTCATTATATGAAACACAAGTATTAATACAACCTCCTATTAACATTGCAAACAACAATGCAGTGATAAGAGGTACAATTCTTTTAATAATATCGAAATCATCCATTACATATCCTCCTCGTTAATCAAAGTATAAGTAAATGATTTACAACCTGTATAAGCAATCTGTTTCTTAGCTACAGCTACAAGTATTACAAGATTACTAGCGCTAGCTACAACTTGACAACCTGCACTCCAATTATTAATAACTGTAGATTCAAGACCTGCTTTATGAATATTAATTCCAAATACACCTTCATCTATAGAAATTGGATTATAATCGTATGTTTCATCATGATTATTATCTCTATAAACTTTAACAGGTTTTCTTTGAACTAAAGCTTCATATTTACCTTTATGTTTACCTAGTTGATAACAACCTCTATATTGACCAGGAACAAGTATAGCACAACCTTTAACATTAGATGGATTTTTAAGTTCTGTTATACCAGGATCTGTAGTAGCAGGAAAAACATATCTTATAGTTTTATTAAGTTCATCATTATAAATTAAAACTATAGCATCATCAAAGGTATTTGTGCATTTATTACCTTTAGCTCTAACACCTATGATATTAAGGTTATACTTACCTTTTGTAAAATAAGCATAACCTTTACCTTCTAAAAGTGTTTTGAAATCATATTTCTTACATTTATTAATTAATTCTTTATTCATAACAATTTAAAATAAACTAAGTTGATTATTAATTTTATTACTATTACTATCCAAAAAAGTTTTTCTATCTCTTAATATAGCATCTACTTCATTACGAAGATAATTAATATGATACCAATTTATAGTTTCCTCACCATTTTCATCTATAGGATATTGATTATTTTTATCTCTATAAGGCATACCATATTTATTCTTAACAAAAGGACTTCCAATATGACATAGACCTAAACCTACACAAGGAATATCTAGAATAAGCTCAACCATTCTAGCATAAGTAGAAAGTTGCATAGTGTAATGCATACCATTACAATTATCCAAATGAGAAAGAGGAGGTAGCATTTTTTCATCTTTAACAATATATTGATTAGTTAGTTGAGCAGGAGTTGTAGACTTATCTTTCTTAAAATATCCAGCTTCAAATTGAAGACCATTTCTATTAGTTTTCCAATCTAGAATTACAAATCTATCCTCTTTAATACATAATATATCTATAGTTCCACTAATTAAATAATCAATAAGAAAAGCACCAATTTCAGAATAAATAGTATAACCTTTATTTATATAGAAATCAAATACATCATAAATCTTTTCATATTTATTATTAGTAGCTTCTTTAAACTTATCTAAATCTAAAGGTCTAGGAATTAGATTAGGAATATCTGCAACTGTAATACAACGACCACTTTCAACTTGATTGAGATATTGTATAGCATTTTTAAACATACTATTTTCTTTAATAGCATCTTCTATACCATTATGAGTTGCAGTTCCCCTAGAGCAAGCTTCATCTGTTATAGCTTGCCATTGTCTTTCAAGTTCTTTAGAACTAATACCTAACTCTCTAGACTTCTTTCTAAGCCAATACTTTTTATCAAATTTAGGTGTATAATTATCGTGTATCATAGTAGTAACACTAATATAACTATTACCTAAACTATCTGTATATTTATGAGTAGGTTCATCAAAATAAAGATAATTACTATTATATCTAGAATCCATAACTATAAAATTTTCTTTCCTGTACTTTCATATCTAGCATTATTAATCATATACCAAACTTTATCTATCCATTCTTGTTTAGATAAACCATTATATGAAGCTATTTTATCTCTAACAGATTTAATTGCTTTATATAATCCTTCATAAACACCATCAGCAAATCCATCATCATAAGCTTGTTTAATTTTATCATCAACTTCTTTTTTAAAATAAACTTTACCATAATGACATTCAATAATTCGTAGCATCCATTGAAGACAATACTGCATTACCACCTCTCGCAACTTCAGTTTCTTTTTCATACATAAGATTCTGTTTAGCTTCTTCTAGTCTTTTAATTATACTAGGAAGTTCACTAGCTTTCTTATTAACGTTGTCAACCATTACTAGAATGTTTGGTAAATTATCAAGAGTAAGACCTGATTGAAGTTTTTCATTAAGAATAGTATTAATAGCATCAACTGATAGATTTATATTATGAATACCTTTTTGAATATTCTCAACAACTTTACCAGCTTCAGTTATATTTTGATAATAATATCTTTTAATTATCTTTTGAACAAGTTCATCAGGAATATAATCATCTTTAAGACCTGCTTGCTGAATAGCCATTTTCAGAGATTCAGCATCACTAAGTCCACTTTGTTTAGCAGGAGATTTAGGATCTCCAAGATAATAAATAACTATACACTCTTTGATGTAATTAGACTTATCTTTAGTCTTATCTCTAGTGTATAACTGTTTAATATCTTTATCCATTAATTGACGAATAGTTGGAGCAACAGGCATACCAGTATCGTCAATTACTAACATCTTATCTATTATTAAATCAGCACTAATCATACAGGTTCAATAGTTTCTTCAATACAAGTAAAAGTTCTAAAGAAATACATCATAAGACGTGCATAAGATTCACCATAGTTTTCAACATAATAATTATAAAGTTTTCTATTATCTGTAATAGACATCGAAACTAAATAATTATAGTGTCTAAGATACTTATTCTCAATAAGATTGTCAATAACAAGCTTCTTACGAAACATAACATATTCTTGTTTGCTCATAGTTTTTTCAGCTTGTCTAACAACATCAATATTATCTATAATGGCTTTCTTATTCTCATTATATCTAATAGTACCAATAAAAGGTAGACTTGTCCATCTACCTTCTTTGATAAAATTAGAAGCATCTAGCTCTAGTTGTTTAATTAAATCTAAAGCTATTTCCTTATCTATAATGTTATCATCAATAGCTTCAAGAACATCTTCTTTTCTAACTATTGTAACATCATATCCTCTAGGAAATTTTCTAGTATTTTTATCACTTGACATACTATAAGGATTAAGATATTACTTATCTAGCTCCCCCGTAGAAGGAGTATGGATAAACACAAGGTTGCTACTATTTTTACCTTTTAGTTTATCGTCAACTTTAACTCTACATCCATGAATATAACTATTAGGAACTACTTTGAAACTAATAAAACAAGCCTTATCTTGAATTAAAATACTATCTTTATAAATAGTAGGATTCTCATTAACAAGAGCAAGGAAATAATTAATATCCAAAACATTGTCTTCTCCAGCTACAGTTTGACTAATAGCTATATCACTACCTGTCATAATAAGTTTATCTCCAAGATGAAGACCTGCTACAAACTCTTTAGCATTAGTGTCTACTGCTGTTTTAATAAATAAAGGAATACACATACTAGTTCCATTATTCTTCTTTTTAGCATTTGAAATAATAACAGAAGGATTTTCTTTACAAACAAGAGCAATCAAAGAATAATTAGGAGCTACTTGAATAGAATTAGTTTGTTCAACTAAATACTCAAGAGGAATCTCACTAAGTTTAGTAGGAAGATTGTATTCTAACTCTACATTCTTACCTGTAACATCTTTACTAAGTTTAAATTTAATCATAAAGTATAAGTTATTTAATTTTTAAAATAAGACTACTATTGAAACTAAAGGTCAACTTATAGTCCGTTATTATGATACAAATATAGATATTTACTTAATTGTATCAAAATCCATTAAGTTAATTTAACTTAATGTGAAAATAATCATATAAATTTCATTTTATCAAGCATATATAATAAAGGTATAAATATAATAAGGTATATTTGCATCAGGACCGATGGGTTGGGTTACAGCGGTAACGTAATAAGGAGTACTCAAATAGAGGAAACTTCCAACAGCTTTCTGTATTAAGAATGGAGTGTTGTAGATGTTCGGTAGCCGAAAGCGAGAACAGGTCAACAAATACCTTTAATACCTAGTCTAGATACTGTTCAAGATTCTCTACAATTAATAGTAACAAAACTATTGTGTGGACGCTCTTGCTTGAATGGGAAAGAACCATCAAGGAGAACTCCTCCCTTAACACATAGGAGAACTCTAAAGATATATTACATGAGATTTAACAACAGGTTGTTATCACTCTTATAGTAATAATCTAATGACTTATTATGCTTATAAAATTACAATTAATAATAAAATAGATATTATTCTTTCAACTTCTAGTACTGCTCATTGATTTTATAATCATAAAGAAGTTGATGATAATAATATAATGTGTATCTCACACAGTATCTGGACTGAATGCTACGAGTTGTGAAACTAGTAGCATTTTTTATTGCCATAAAGTTAACAATATTAGACATAATAAATATAATAGCTCCCCCGTAGAAGGAATATGTGATGAATAAACTCCTGCTAGTTATAATTAGTTATACTAGTCAAAGAGTGAATTATATCATAATCTCTTCTACGGGGGAGCTAGTTTTACTATCAGTGAAGATGATGAAGAAGCGTCAGCTTCTGAAACATCTGAACGGAACTCTAGTCGTCAAACATTTAACTCTACTAGCAGTAATAGCTATAATCATAATAATATAATTACAGTTAGATGATAAGATAATAATGAAATTATAACTTTAGATTATAATGATAGTAGAGTTAAAACTAAAACTGGAGTTTGAGATAAAGATAAAATTAATAATTATAATAAAGTAGTTAACAATGTTGATTGTTATGTTAATAATATTGATAATTGTTATAATAATAATAGTTATAATAATAAAATTAGAAGTAATGATAATAGAGATAATAATAATAATAGGATAAAAGTAAATTAAAATTTATATATGTGGGTAATGTGTTAAATATCATATTGATTGTTATAAAGATGATAGTAATAGTATAAATACAGTAAAGGATAATAGAAATAATGATAATGTTTATATAGATAAAGATGATGATAACGAAAACGAAAATGATAATGATAATAAAATGAGAAAAAGATATTTTATAGGTATGAGTAGGGGTGTATGTACTGCAACCCCTGGCTCTCAAAGTAAGAGTTGAACCACCCCCGCCCCTGACAACAATAAAAAACCAACTTCTCACATCAATAAAAAACCAAGTTTTGGCAGAAAAGGTTTCTGCCCTCGTATTCATAAACATTAAACTATGTAATCACGGAAAAGAAAGTAGTAAACCTGAGTGTTAAGTTAGCAAGCGTGTTCGTTGACAAGGAAGATAGACTGAAGTTCGGCTTCAAGTTTAACGAGAAGTTTGAAGCTCGCAAGCTTGATAAAGAGACTGGCGAGTTTGTCATCAAAGATGACAACGAACTGTCTTTTACCAAGAAGCAGTTCAACTTTGCCTTGCAGGACAACTTTGTTATCACTGTAATGTCGCAGCAGATAAACTATGCAGCTCTTGAACCAATCGAAATGATTGCCATGTTCAAGGGTGCTGAGCTTACTGTTGAACGTACTCGCCTTGAAGAAGGTGATACATACGTTGATATCAACGGTGAAGAACAGAGTGCTGATGATACCATGTTCTTGACCGAACTTAAAGACATTAAGTTCGGTGAAAAGAACATGGCTGCTATCAAGCGAGTAATCATCAAGCAAGCAGAAGTTGACGGCAAGTCTATTGACGCAGACATGCTCGACTTAATCCTCTAATTAGCTTTGCTATTCATGCCAACCATCATCATGATGGTTGGCGTGATTAGCGTTATCTTTTAACCATCTAAAATGAATTAATTATGAAAAAGCTAGCGAAAACCTTACTTACACTATCATGTGTGTTGTCAACAACATTGTTTGTGATGATGTTTGTGTTCAACGATATTATCGTTGAACAAGTCGGTATTCCGACATCAATGTCATTCGCATCTGTGTTCGGCACTGTGTCGGTTGTCACGATGTTGATGCGTGCTTTGCATGACTAACACAACGTTGACTACGACAAAGTAATCTTTGTCGTAGTCAACATCATGATAGTCTAGTCAAGACAACAACTAAACAAACAGTTGACGACAATAAAAAAACAAGTCTTGACACCAATAAAAAAACAAGGTTCGGTAATGGCTTACTGAAACTGTTGTAAGACTTGTATAAGAGTTTTATAAGAGTTTTGATATTGCAGCTATTGAAGCTGTTGTAAGTCTTATTACTGATGGTTCATCTTGACCATCTAAAACATTTAGAGATATATCTTAAATTCATCAAAATATTAAAATATGTAATGATACAACTAATTTAAATAATGGAGGACATTATGGAAATACTAGAAAGAAAGAAAACAGAACTTTATTTTGTAGGTGTTAAAGTGGACATTAAAGATGGTCTTGATGTTACTGATACATACATACTGTTTGAAAATTCCGATGATGCTGATAAAGTATTTGCAGTATTAAGCAATCATGATGCTTTTGATGGTGAATACAATTTTGTTGGTAAAACAAACCCTAATACAATAAGGGTTAGAGGCGAAATTGTAGTTAGATGTTTACGTGATAATACACTTAGTGTTTCAGTTTATAATGATTGGAGGATGTTGTAATGGTATTCACTGAAGATAGAAACACAACTATCAACTTTTCTCATAAATCTTGTAGTATCGAATATTATGAAGATGCTAAAGTCATTTATATTAGATTTAAATCTGATAGAGAAATAGATTTATTTAAAGATATGATTACAACAAGGTATGCAGATGTATTTGAAATTGAGGTTGTTTATCATACTGCAATAGTTAAATTTAGTGATACTGTGACTATTACTAACATTACTATTGTAAATAAGCAACCTTACATATCAATATCATTGAATTATACCTGCTTCTTGACACGATTAAACTACTCTTATCTCTCCTGATAATCTCGTTACTATCGGGAGAGATAATACTCTCAAACATATAACTACAAAAAGATTATTAATCGTCACACTCATACTCTTATGAGTATATTCTTGAACAATTAAAAATTATAACTTATGAATACTATTGAATTAAAATTCAACGAGAAGCTGCTTAATACTTTAAAAAGCAGAATAAAATATGTAGGCACTGGTAGTGTTAAAGTTAAAGGTGATATTATAGTATTCACCCATAATTCTAATGCTATTCTTACATCTCTTATAAAGAGAAAAGATATAGCCGTAACTGAAAACAATATACAAGCTATGGCAAAGTGTTTAATGTTTTAAAATCATATTATGGACATGTATACACATTATAATGAACCTCTCTTTGATTATATCATCATTAGAGAAACAGGAGAATTTTCTTCAGAAGGCTACAAAACAGCCCATCTATTTGGTGTTAATTACGAGGATGAAAGTAAAGAAATTTATTGTGGTTATATAGACTGCTTTAAAGTTAGTCCTTCTTGTCAATTTGACTTCCATAAAAACGGAGGTATATCTGTGTTTTGTAAGGATTTCTCGCAGCCAAACTGTATTAGTAAGGTATTTGCTACTAATTCCTATACTGGACAGATTATTGCAATTAAAGATTGTGATAAATCTCTTATAATTAGTGGGGACTAATAGTCCTCACTCTTTAATTAAGTTGCTGCTGCTATAAATCACGTAGTAGTTAAGAAATAAATAACCTTATCTTCTCTAATAGTCTTGTTACTATTGGAGAAGATAAAGTAAACATAAACAACAAACAATAAAACACGATATGATTATAAGTAAGTTAGAAACCTACGAAATTTATAATAAAGTTCGTAGAGTTAATCATTACAAAGCAACCAATGCTGTAGTAATTGAATTTAAAAATAAACAAGATGCTATTGATTACACTAAATACTTTAATCGTATGCGTTATATTCATGCAGAATGTGATGATACTTCTGTATTGATATATGCTAAAGATAAAGATTATGTTGTAATAAACAAAGTCTTTATAAACAAAAAAGACGACATAACAATATTAGAAATCAAAAAATTTTAATTATGAAACTATATCATTTTTACAACGGCATTGAAGAAATAGTAAATGCTGCTGTTAAAGCGACTGAAGTTGAAATAGACCATCTATTTTTTGTTCCTGAAAAGGAAAGTAATATTAATGGTTGGTGTGATGCACATCGTTACGGCTATAATTCAAAAACTGGTGAATGTTATGATTTAGGTCTTACTGATGTAATGCCTAAAATTGATTATGCAGAATTTGTGTTTGACTTTATTCCTAACGGCATACATATCGCTAAAAGAGATAGAACTACTTTTAAAGTAAATGGTTCTCTTTACTTAGATACAGAAATAAATTAACATTATGGCAAAATTCATCAAATATATGTTGTTAATGGTTATAAGTAGTTGTTGTTTCGCAATGACTGTTATAGCCATTGTTGGCTATAATCAACTTGTATATAATACAAGTGATGGTATGGTTATATTTGTTATAACTGGAGTGTTTGTAAGCGGAGTAATATCCGCTTATGAGTTCATCAAAGGCTTTAACGAACTATTTTGTAAATAATCTTATAACTCCTAATGATAGTATTTAAGCTATCGTTAGGAGTATAATTTATCATAAACTTAATAACAATTTTAAAACTTTTAATTATGGAAACTCAGAAAGTATTGAGCCAGCTGATGGCAGTAAAGGAAAACGAGAATGTAAAAGATTTAACAGTCAGAAATATCAACACTAAGGATATGTCTACTTGGACTAGAGTTAGTGTAACTCTTGATAAGCCTGTTAAAGCTTATGTTGTTAATGAGGAAACAGGTGAGTATGTTGTAGGTACTAGTAATGTTATATATGTTAGTACTTTCTCTCTTATAGCAGCTATGAGAGAGAATCCTGACCTTGCATTTGCAGGTAATCATCTTATTGAACACCCAACGGCTATTGGAGTAGTCTTTAGTGGTGCTAAGATTGATGTGATACTTGAAAAAGTTGCTGAAGGACAGGAATACAAAAATCCTTTTAGTGACAATGCTGCTGAAAGTATCATTGAGCATGATAACTATTTTGCTCATATTCATAATATAAGACTCTCAGATAGAGGACTTAAAATGATTGATAAGATAGCAGATAAAATGCTCGGATTTGAGTAATAACTTCATTGTGCTAATAGTACTAATATTAATATTAGTGCTATTAGCACTTTAGTAAAAACATATACAATAACAATTAAATCATAAAGACTATGATATATTTCTTTAAAAGTTCTCATAAGGCTGAGACTAGAAGTCAGATAAGCGTTCTTAGTAATAGTTTTGAACAAGCTCTTATAAGAGTTAGTCAATACTTTACTAATAAAGGCTTTGTTGGTAAACCTATACAAATTAGTTTTATTATTGGTATGCTTATGTGTATTAGTAGTATTAATTCTTATGCTGCTAAGAGTGATACTCTTGCAGTAAATAATAGTCTTATAACTAAGGTTATAAGACATAATACTACTACTAGTAAAGGTAAACCTGTAACAAAATATTATTTTGTTTATAACGGTAATTTAGTATCTACAACAAAGACTGTTGTAGATAAATATGAGCTTGCAAAAGCTTATGGTGTAAGAATTGCTCTTATTATCATCAAAAATAAGAGAATTGCTTTGAACTAAATCATATAATAGTTATCTTTGTTCATGTTAAACTAATAAATATTATAATATGAATGAAGATAACTTTATAGATGAATTTACTCTAGATGAAGTAGAGGTTGATAATGATTGTATATCTGATGATATAGATGATTATGACCTTTATGGTGAAAGAATGGTTGGTGATGATAAGGAATCAGATACCAATATAGAATTTGAATAATTAATAATAAAAGACTTATTATGAGTAAGAACAACCCGACAAAAGCTGAAAAGTGTAGAAGTACTAAACTTAGTAAGTGTGATGTTTCAACATTGATTGGAATTATCCTTAGAAAAGATGCTAAGGAAAAGAATTTAAATAACAAACTTAAATCAGTTAGTAATGAGAATAATATTTTACATCAAACTGTAGCTGATTTGACTGTTAAAGTTAATTCTCTTGAAGGAGAACTTAAAACATTTAATTCTATATTTGCTACTAATAAACAAATATTAGAAGATACGAAGAAAGACAATAAACGTCTTATAGAACATGTAAATGAAATGGCTTTCAAATATAGTAAAGCTAGACATAAAGCTATATATGTGTATATTATAGGTGTTATACTTATTAATATTGCATGGATATTTTCTACTTTATAGTAATTTTTTCATTATTTTTTTCATTTTATTTGTGCCACTATTGCTTGTGAAAGTAGTAGTGGTTTTATTTATAAACTAATTAAAGAAGATAATTATGAAGAAGAATATAATTTTAATAATAATGTCGATTGTATTAGTATGTGATGGAATAACTATTTATTTTCAGCATAAAACTATAACTAAACAAAATAGTATTATAAATGATTTCAGAGCATATTATAATGCTGTTGAAGATTTATTAGATACTATTGATAATGATGTAAATATTACTGACACTTATATGTGTGGTGATGTAGGTTATAACTATTATAAATCTGTTATTAAAATAACAGATTGTAATAGAGTTAAACAATCTAATTATAAACCTATAAACAAACAACATTATGGAGAATAAAGTTCCTGATGAACCTCTTAATCTTTTTCTTAATGATGGACAAGAAGTTGATGGTCAATTACCTAATCCTCCTGATGTTGTAGAACTTCCTGATGATGTTATAAAAGACATTTGGGAAGACCATGAAGCTGACTATTGGGTATCACATAATAAAGATAACCCAGTAAATTAATAATATACTTCTTCTCTGTGGGCTTCAAATCAATTTGACGATATATTTATCAGATAAGAGATTTGAAGCCTTTATTTTGAATTTTCAAAAAATTAAATAAACAATGTATATCTTCTAGCAAGTGTAGTTTATACTACGGCTTATGGTGCGAAACCAGCTAGAAGAACTAAAGTAGTAAGAGATAATACTCATAACCTCTTCTACGGGGGAGTTAGTACTGCCCTTAATCGTAAGTGTACTAATGTAACTAATATTATTAATAATTTAAATTTACTGTAAAATGGCAAAGAAACATGATGAAAGTAAGGATTTGATTAGAGTATCTAGAGTTTGTGGTATTGATTATAACGATAAACTCATAAGAGTTCGTGACAAATCTAGAATTGGTATTAAAACATGGGGAAGAATTGATTTTCTTATTCATTATTGTGGCTGGCATTGTATATATGATAGAACAGCTACAATAATTGATAGCTCTGATGAATCAAATAAGAGTTATAGAGAAATCAAAAAAGAGAACAAACAACATAAATTAAGTAATAAACGTGATGGAAATAAGAGGTCTGAAGCTAAAGCTCAAGGTTAAATCTAAAGCTAAACCTAAACCTAAACGTTTAAATAGTAAGACTAGCACCCCCGTAGAAGAATGTTATAAGCGTGTATCTTTACTTGTTATTGGTACTGTTGTTTATAAAGATAATTCTTATTATGCTCATATATCTAAAAATGATTTAGATGGTAGATTATATCCTAATTCTACTATACCTATTGAAATTAAAGATTATGAGATTCCTTTTACTGATGATAGTTATAATCTTAGATATAGAACTGTTATATTTGAACGTGGTAACGAACTTATATGCCGTATATTAAGTTTGTTTACTGCTTCTATTAATAGTTCTTATTCTGATAAATATGTGCCTTTTAGTCCTAAATGGTATATAATTGGAAATATTGTCGGTAATGGTACTAAACTTAAATTTGAATTTAAACATTTAGGCAATAGAATTGATATTACTGAAAGAATTAAAAAAGATAATATAAATGATTATGAAGAATGACAACAATAAGATTGAACGAATCAAGTAAAGCTAATCTTAGAGATAGTTCTGAAATTACTAATTTTACAGACGACCAACGTAAAGCTTATTTTGAACTTATAAGTTTTATTAATGAGCCTTATAATCCTAATGATTGGAAACGTGCTCTTGTTGGTCCTGGAGGTGTTGGTAAGACTTATCTTGTAAGAACTATTATTAAAAATTGTAATATTTCTTATTCTATGATTGGTCTTGCTACTCCTACACATAAGGCTTGTAGAGTTCTCAGAACTTCTCTAGGTTCAGATGTTAGTTGTAAGGTAAATACTCTTCAATCAGATTTAGGTCTTAGACTTAATTTTGATGTTGAAAAGTTTGACATCAACAATCCACCGTTTGACCCTAAGAGTAAACCTAAAATAGATGAATATCAACTTTATATAGTTGATGAAGCATCTATGATTAATAAAGGTTTGAGTACATATCTTGAACGTAAACTTAAAGAGAATAGAATTAAGCTTATTTATATCGGTGATGATAAACAGCTCAGTCCAGTAAATGAAAAGTTTAGTCCTGCTTTTAAAGGTATCAAAGTTCATAGACTTACTCAAATTGTAAGACAAGAAGAAGATAATCCTCTTATACCATTACTTGATATGCTTAGAAAAGATATAGATAATAAATCTTATGATTTTCTTAATTATATAAGTAAAGTTAAAGAAGGATTTGATGAAACTAACACTAAAGGTTTTAGAGTTTTAGATTGTCGTGATTTTAACGAAGAAGTTATAACTCAATTTTCTGACCCTCAAATAACTACTAATACTGATAGTGTTCGTATTCTAGCTTACACTAATATGTGTGTTTCTAGTTGGAATAAGTTTATTCGTGAGATTATAATTAAAGATGGTGAAAAATCAATTATAACTAATAATGATTTAATAACATCTTATACAACTATAGTTGATGAATTTAACTCTATTATAATTAGAAATAGTGAAGATTATATTATAAACGACATAGTTAACTACAATCATCCTACTTATAAAATTAAAGGTTTTATGATTAAATTTCAAGCCATTCATGGTGGTGAAATAGCTAAACCTTTATTTGTACTTGACCACACTGATGGATTTAGTGTGCAAATGTATATGAAATTAAGTAATAGTCTTATAGAACATGCTAAATCTGCTAGAAGAAATATGAGAGCTGCTGCATGGAGAGAATATTATAAGTTTAAAGAAGGTTGTCTTCTTGCAACAAATATTGTTCGTATTGGTGGAGAAGTTATTTATTCTAGAGATTTAGATTATGGTTTTGCTCAAACTGTTCATAAGTCTCAAGGTAGTACTTATGATAATGTTATGATTGATGTTAATGATATTGTTTATGATAAGAATGGTCGCCCTTATACAGATGTTGTTGAAACAAATAAGCGTTTGTATGTAGCTTTGTCAAGAGCAAAATATAAGGCGTTTCTGAAGTTTGGATAAGCGTAGACCTATATTCCTTTAGCTCTGACGGCTTTAATGTCTTTAGCTGATTAATATATCAGCAAACACATTCAAGTTCTTTAAATTGAATTTTCAAATAATTAAATAACTATTAATATTAAAGATATGTGTCAAGAAGAAGTAAAACATGAAGTTGCTGAAACTAAAAATGTTCTGTTTGCGGCGAAGTATTACCAGTAGATATGTTTACAAGACGTGGTGCAGGTAGAGAAAATGTTTGTATCAAATGTAAACGTAAACAAAGTGGTCAATCTGAAGCTTTAGCTCAATTTACTCCTAGAGAGCTAATTGAAGAGCTTAAAGCTAGAGGTTATAAAGGTAAACTTACATATACTATTGTTAAAACTCTAAATATTTAAATTATGGGTAAAAATAGAAATAAACATAGAAATCTAGTTCCTAATATTTATAGACTTAGGATTGAGGAGGTTATGTATATTGTTGATGATAAACATATAAAATGTATTATTAAATATGTTAATCCTATAACACTCAATTTACAAAAGTCTATTGGTGTCGCTAATTGTAATCCTAATGATACATTTGATGTATCTGTTGGTAAACATTTAGCTGAAAGTAGAGCTAAATATAATATGTATAGAGGATATAAAAAATACATAGATTGTCTATTAAGTGATGTGTTCACTAAATATGATAAACTTCTTAAAAGAGAAAGTAAACATATTCAAGATATTATAAATGAATTGTAACAAATGTCCTCTTAGAATGTTCAATAATATGTGTTATAATCTACAGCCTACAGGTAATCCTATTTATGGAAATGCTATTGTAGTTCCTAATGTAGATTATAACGCTTATAAGAACAAAGGAATGAGTTTTAGTAAGTATGTGGAAGTGATTAAAGATATAATCTCTTCTACGGGGGAGCTAGATGACTATTATGTTATTCCTCTTATACGTTGTAGACTTGCTAAAGAATGTCCTGTAAATAGTGAAATATTAACTAATTGTTCTGCTTATTTTACTAGAGAAATAGTAAAATATAAACTTAGACATGTAATGCTTCTTGGTGATGCTGCTAAGTTTTGGCTTAACATAGATAATATAAGTTCTTATACAGATTCTGTTATATGTGATTCTAAAACTAGAACTATATATAATGTTTCTTACTCTCCTTTTGTTAAATACATAGATGATAATAAATTTGAAGATTTCAAATCTCATCTAATTAAATGGTATAATAGTATTAAAACAGGTATTTATGATTATGATATTATTAATATATGATTCGTAGTTGGGCTTATGATGTAGAGATATTTCCTAATCTATTTAGTATTACTTTTGTTAATCTTCAAGATTATCTTAAAGTATTTGCTGATTGTGGAACTAATGCTCTAACAGATAAATATAAAGTAAGTGAAATTAAAGATAAACTTGAAACAGTTGAAAGTAAAATATTTTATATAAGTGATACTGATGATTCTCAACTTCTTAAACTAGTTTCTTTTATAAATGACATGGAAGCTAGATTTGATGATAATGGTAATCCTATTAGATATGACTTATTTGGATATAATAATCAAGCTTATGATGATATGATGATTAAAGCTTTTCTTATGAACTTTAATCGTTATGATTCTTCTGCATCTCTCATAAAGTATCTTTATGAATTAAGTAAAAAACTTATTTCTATGCAAGATGATAAATCTGCATTATGGGCTGATAAAGAACTTGATTATATACGTAAGTATAGACTTCCGTATGCTACTGTAGATTTGTTTAAAGTTTATGCTTTAAATAGTGCTGGAGTAAATATAGATAAAGATGGTAATAGAAACAAATTTGGTAAAAGTCTAAAGATGGTTTCTATTAACCTTAAATGGCATGAACTATTAGATTTTACATTACCTCCTATTAATGAAGAAGAAGCTGAACTTTATAGGAAGAATCCTAATTATAGAGGATTTAGTGTTAAACAACTTAATGTTTTATTTACTAATGACTTTGATAGATATGTTCTTCCTAAATATGTTGAGCCTATGCTTCATTATAATAAGAATGATGTTTATATAGTATGTGAAATAGCAAGACAAAAACCTGAAGAAATAAAACTTCGATATAGTCTTGGTCATGCTTTCAATCTTAATTTATTGTGTAGTGCTAGAAGTAATATAGCTGATAAACTTTTATATAAGTTCTATTCTGAAATGAGTGGACTTAAAGTTGAAGCTTTTAAGAAACTTAGAACTGAACGTACTCGTCTTAGTTTTAATAAAATTATATTTCCTCATATATGCTTTAAAACAAAGCAACTTCAAGATATTCTTATAGATATGAAACAAATATATATTTATCATACTAATAAAGATGCGTTTTGTAAAGAGTTTACTTTTTATGGTACTACTTATACTTTAGCAACTGGAGGACTTCATAGTCAAGATAGACCTGGTGAACTTAAAAGCGTTGAAGGTAAATATACTTATATTCATTATGATATAAGTAGCTTTTACCCGAGTGTTATGGTTGCTTATAATATAGCTCCTAAACATCTTAATCAACGTATATTTACGAAAATGGTTGATTACTTTAGAGTAACACGTATTAAATGTAAACATACAGCAGATGAAGTAGAACAATTTATCAAAGGTGTTCATAACAAACTTAGTGCTGAAGCACTTAAAATTGTTATTAATGCTATATATGGCAAATTCGGTAAAATTGATTGCTGAATTAAAATTGCGTTAATTGCTGGAAACTCGTGAAGATGATAGTGCTACAACATAAGATGAAAATCTAAGTGTGAACGCTTGAAAAACTATCATTATATGACAATCAGCAGCCAAGACCCTTGATATTATTAGTGATAATAGTATGGGTAAGGTTCATCGACTAGTTATTTTAACGTACTGTAATTGTGAAATTATGGGAAATGCGCAAAATTGAGTTATATTTGCTTTATATTTAATTTTAAAATTTAGTATTATGCTTGAATTAAAATTTAAAGTAACTCCTTCTAGAAAAAGAGTTGGCAAAGTTAGTAGAAATGGAGATAGTCAAAAACGTTTTGGACATAGAAAGAGTACTACTAGTAAAAATAAATATAAAGATACGCCTATAAAACATGGTTATCATACAGAAGATTATAAACGTAGAGTAGTATATGAACATTATTATAATAATGAAAAATCTCCATTTTATGTAGGTCAAGGTAAACTTGGAAGAGCTTTTGTATTTAAAGGTAATAGAAGAAATGACAATTATAACGAAAAAGTAAAAGATATAAATCTTATAAAAGTTAATATTGTTGCTATAGATATTGATAAAACTGAAGCTGAGAATTTAGAAGAAAAACTTATAGCAAAATATAAAAGGATTGAAGATGGAGGAAGTCTTGTAAATATAGAAAAAAGAACAACAGGAGGATTTAAAGAATCTCAATGTACTCCTATTTATCAGTTTACTATTGATGGTAAGTATATTACTTCTTTTAAATCTATAGTTGAAGCTTCTAGACAAACAAAGATTCCTAAAACAAATATATGGTGTTGTGCTAATGGATATTCTTCTTATTCTCATGCAGGTGGTTATAAATGGAGATATACTAAAGAATTTACTAATATAGAAAATACTAAAAAAGCTAATTATAATTATACTAATAGAGATTATAAAAAAGAGTATAAAAATTATAAGGAAAAGTATTATGAAAAATATAAAGCTAAATGGAAAGCAGAAAGACTAAAGAATAGAATGAATAAATTAAAGCAAATGAATATAAAGTTAAAACTCAATTAAGATATAGTCAGGCTTATTGTGAAAGCAATAAGGTAAACCGTTTCAAGATTACTTTCTCTATGATAGATTTGCTCAAATGCAAGTTACTATTAATGGTCAACTTATGGTTCTAATGGTCATTGAAGCTCTTGAACTTAATGGTATTCATGTTGTATCAGCTAATACTGATGGTATAATTGTTAAACTTCCATCAGATAAAGAAGACGAGTTTAAACGTATAACTGATGAATGGTGCGCCCAAAATAAACTTGAAGCAGATAGTGAACGTTATAAACTCTTTGTTGCTAGAGATATTAATAATTATGTCAATAAACAACAAAATGATAAACTTGAATATAAAGGTGCTCTAGACCCTAAACAATATATTAAAGATTTGAAAAAAGGCTACGATATGCCTATTGTAGCTAAAGCTGTTTGTGATTATTTTCTTAATGGAACTCCTGTTATAGAAACATTAAAGAATCATAATAATATTCTTGATTTTTGTAAAACTCAGAATGTTGGAAAGCAATTTGATGTAGTTTATGATAGAGTTATTGATGGTGAAGTTAAGACTATAGAAAGTCAACGTCATGTTAGATTTTATGTTAGTCTTAATGGAGTCATAATATATAAGAAGCATAAAACAACTGAAGCTAAATCTGTTCTAGCTAGTGGATTGCCAGTTACTATTCTTAATAGTTTAGACGATAAACCTATTGAAGAAAGAGGTATAGATTATAAGTATTATTATAATGAAGCTTATAAGATTATAAATCCTATAAAACTTGGTATATCTCCTAATAGAAAAGGTGATAGTAATAAGAAACTTCTTAGTGGAAAAGTTATGCTTAAACGTAACTTTGGTTTGTATAATAGTTTATTTGATGATGAAACTAGTGAATAATATAATAATATGATTGAAACAGAATTATTTAATGTTGCTGTTAATCAATGGAGAGATAGAAAAGGTAAAGGTACTATGATTTGTCCTAAACCTCTTGATTGTTCTATTCCTTTGGTAACAGTATTAACAAATGTGCTAACTCGTAGTCCTACTGCTAATATATTAGTGTTAGTAGATGGATTTACTGATAGACTTGAAGTTATTAATAAGTTTAAAGAATTAAATGATAAAGGAGAAACACTTCTTCTTTCTAAGTTTAATGATAAACATATTTCTATTCATAGTCAAGATTATAATGATAGTCATGAAAGAGGAACAAATGCTTTTCTGACTATATGTTATAAGACTAGTACTATAATGGAAGCAACTTATGTAACTTTAGGTCTTAGTAGATTTAAACTAGTTATTGTAGATAAAGTTTTAGATAATGAATCTATGACTTATTTATCTAAAGTTTGTCCTACTCTTGATACATTTAGACAACAAGAACTCGATGCAGTTCGCATTAACACCCCCGTAGAAGAAGTATTGATACCTCTTCGTCTTGATTCTAACTCTGAAGATGCTAATATTCTAGATAAATATAACAAAGAAATTTCCACATCTATAAATATATTTGGAAGTTTTGATGTTATGAATGAAGCTAGAATAGGTAATAGTAAAACTAATACTTCTGCTTTGGATGTATGTAATCGAATTGCTAAAGATAATGGTTGGGATTTAAATCTTGATATGAGTATTGAAATCAATCGTGAAATCGATAAGTATTATAATCCTCTTGCTATTAATGATAGAGCTTCTAAAACATTTGAATTGATTCGTCTTAGAAGTAATCTTCTTAGTGACAATAATATAAAACTTAAAGAGATTAATGATATAGTTGAAGAAAATAAAGATAAGAAAATTCTAATCATTAACAAACGTGGGGAATTTGCTTCTGATGTAACCAACTATCTTAATACACTTAATGATAAAGATATATGTGGTAATTATCATGATAAAGTTGAAAATGTTATAGCTATTGATGATAACGGTAATATTATTTATTATAAAAGTGGTGCTAAGAAAGGACTACCTAAATATTTAGGTGTTACTAGTCAGAAGAAACAATCTCAACGTAATTTCAATCTCAATAAGATTAATGTACTATCTACTTCTAATTCTCCTGATAAGGAGTTAGATATTGATGTAGATATTATCATTATAACAAGTCCTTTATGTGAGGATATACGTTCTTATTTGTATCGTATGAGCAATCTAAACGTGTCTAATCCATTAAAATTATATACCTTATATATAAAGGGTACTATGGAAGAAAAACGTATAGAAGAAAGAGAATATGACAGATATAGAACTGTATCTATAAAAGAAATTGATGTTGATATTGAAAATAATAACGACTGTATTGTTGTAGATTAAAATAATGTTTGTATATTTGCAATGTAAAACAAAACAAGCTCTTTGATATAATGAATAAACAAGAAGAACAAAAAGTTGATAATAATAATCAACTTGCTAAGAGTTCTACTAATAACTTGGGTGTTATTAATCTTCTTGATGAAAAACAATTAGCTGCTGCTGAAGTTTTTCTTAAAAAGATTATAGCTAGTGATAAAGGCGGTGTTAAAAGTGTAAATGAAGGTCTTGCAGTTCTTATGAGAGCTAATGACTTAAATCTTCCTTTTAGTACTTGTATAGAACATATCCACGTTATTAATGGTAAAACAGGTGTAGATGTTCATATCATCAAATCGTTGTTATCGAGGGCAGGAGTAACATGGGAAATGAGTAAAGATTATGCTCCTCAGTATCAATATACTGACGGTAATACGATTTATCTTGAAACACAACTTCCCGAATATGTTGTGAGATGTAGAACTCCTAAAGAAGCTGAAGAAAAAACTACTGATGATAAAGTAGGTGTTTATCCTCTTAGATATTATGCAGATTTGAAGGGTAATATGTTTAATGAACTTGAACTTAATGCTCAATGTGTTAAATGTATAAATCGTTTTCAAGCTATAAGTGTTGCTAAAGAAGGTAAATATCCTGTTGTCAGAGTTCCAGCTCAACCTATTGATTTTGTAACTGAATATACTTTTAAAAGATATAAAGTTATAAATGGAAAAGAAAGAGAAATAACAGCTAAAGGTCATTTCAGTTTTACTGAAGCTCAAACTGCGGAATTATTTACTAAAGATACTTATAAAAAGTATGCTAGAATAATGATTGCTAATAGAGCTTTTGTATTTGGAGCTAGAGATATAGCAGATGATTTGATTATGGGTGTTATGGAAACTAGTGAACTAGATGTAGTAGTTGGTAATTCTAATCCTAGTACCGATTACTATGAAGATTATACAGAAATAAAGGATTAAATAACTCCTATTGGAGATAATAATAATTAATTAATTACTAACAATTTAAATTTTACAATTATGACTAATTCAAATTTGAAGTTCGGTTTTGGTTTTTCAGCAGTTAATGATTCAGTTAAAGCTAGTGCAGTAGAGGTTAAACCTCAGATGATTGTTCGTTCTACTGATGGTGCATTTACACTTACAGCTCCAGCTGCTAAAGCTCTTGGTATTGCTCCTGGTGATTATGTAATGTTTATGAACAACATTGACCAGATTGAAGCAGCTATTGCAGCTAAGAATCCTGATATTGTTAAGTTTGCAGAAGATAATGGTCTTTCACTTGATGCTAAGGCTGATGTTGATTCTATCGTTTCTTCACTTACTCAGTGGGTTATTGCTAAAGGTATTGCTAAGAAGAAGGCTAATGGTACTCCTATGATGTGTTCTGTTCGTATGACTAAGGCTGATAAGGCTGCTTGGTTGAAGGACAATATGGCTGCATTTGTAGCTGATAATCGTGACGAGCTTATTACTAAGTATGAGCTTTCTGCTGAAGCTACTGATGAAGAGATTGCTTCTAATGTATCAGTTGATAATGTTGCTTCTCCATTGGTAGAAGACTTTAAGGGTTGCAAGGTAGCCACCACATCTTCTGCTACAGGTGTTGGTGTTCAGGTTAACTTTACTTATGCTGCTCTTTGGAATCAGCTTAAAGCAGACCTTGAAGATAAGAAGTCTAAGAACCGTATCTTCGATGTTGACCTTGATACTACTATTAACACTGTAGTAAACAATGGTTTTGAGGATGTTGATGTAGTTGCATATCCTATTTATTTTGCTGAAGACGTAGACCCTATGCGTCGCGGCGAAAATAAAGATTAATTTCTTGTTTATTCTTTAGATTAGAAATTAAATAGTAAATTTGAGGGAGAATTACTAACAATAGTAGTTCTCCCTTTTATATTAATATTAATAGTAATAAACTTTAAAAACTTAATTAAGTTATGGTAAGTACAGAAAATGCAGCTAATGTAAATGCTGCTAAAAGAGTTAGAAGAGGTGTAAGTAATGCAACTAAAGCTGTTTCTCATCTTAAATTTCATGAGAAAGATGCAGCAGCTAATCATTTGTTTGTAGGTCAACTTTCTGATGTAAGAGTTGAATCATCTGTTAATGCAGATGGTAAAACATTTACAGGTCTTGAAGTTCCTCGTCTTACATTTGAGTTTACTTCTTGTCATGCTAAAGCTGATGAGAAGAGATATGTTTATCAGACATTGTTCCCAGTTGAAAGTAATGTTGATACTATCCCTGAAGGTAAAGATGAATGGAGAGTTAATGCTGTTCTTGCATGGATAAAGCATATTCTTGATGTATTCTATCTTAAAGGACGTGAACTTACTCCAGATGAAGAAGATTCTCTTTCTCTTGACTTTATAGATTATGAAGAGAATAATGGTGTTATTGAATATGTATCAGTAGAACCTGAAGAAGTTCTTGCTGCATATAAGAAATTGTTTGAAACTGTTGCTGCTATGATGAATGGTAGCTATGCTGATAAAGACAAAGAAGCAACAGGTAAAGCTTGCTATAAAGATGCCAATGGTAAGCATCTTCCTGTATGGATGAAACTTCTTCGTTATGTAAAGAACAAGAAAGGTGATTGGACTGCTGTTTCTCGTGGAGAACTTTCTTTCCCATTATTTGTAGGTGAAGGTTGTCTTGAACTTATGAAAGCTAAAGAGTTTCCTAAAGTAATTCGTATTGATGTTACTAAGGAATCTATAACTCCAAAGGAAGTTAAGAAGACTCCTACTATTGGAACTCAAGCAATGCCTGGTATGCCTGGTGCTATGCCTATGGGAGGTGTAGTTGGTGCTTCTGATATTAATATGGGAGCAGCTCCTACTAATGGAGCATACGAAGAAGCAGATAGTGATATGCCTTTCTAAACTCTAAATAGTACTGCTAATGGTTGAGGTGATAGATTAATTTCTATCACCTTTTTTTTGTTATTACAAATCGAATATTTATATTTGTAATACGAATAATAATTAACATTACTAACAAATGTATAAAAGAACTCCTAATACATCTAAACTAACTAAAGCTTTTATTGAATCTAAAATATCTCAAGAAGCTATAGTTAGTAAATATCTTAATATACCTATGGAAGTTGTTCAAGATTGTATAAATCATGGACATCTAATTAAATCTGTATTCCGTGATGATGATTATAATAAATCTATGGGTATTATATATAATAGAAAAGGAAGACTTAAAGTTCGAGATTTTGGTGGTTTTGGATTTTTTGACGATGTATATGGAGTTGTGGCTTACGTATTATCTAATATTTATGATAGACCTATAAGTACTGACAATAAGCAAGATTTTTATTTTGTTCTTAAACATATAGCTAATACTTTTTCTGATAATATTGATGGTAAAGTTGTTGACGAAAATGTTGATGAAGATATAATAAAAGCTTTATCTAAAGGAAGAAATAAGAAAGCTATAATAGAAATTGCTCCTAGACCTTGGAATCAACAAGATAAATCTTATTGGAACTCTATTGGTATTAATCTTAATTTTCTTAATGCTAATTTTGTTATTCCTGTAGACCAATATTATATTAATCGTGTAACTAATCCAGACCCTAAATATTATTATAAAGAGTCTGACCCTTGTTATGCTTATATGCTTGGTCAAAATAAGCAAGGTATATATCTTATTAAACTATATTTTCCTTTTAGGGATAGAAGTAAAGAACTTAAATTTATTACTAATTGTAATGTACTTGAAGGATTACCTAATCTTGAAAGAAATGATTATGATTATATTATCATAACAAAATCTAGTAAAGATAGATTGAGTATAGGAAGTCATTTATCATCAACATTCTTCTACGGGGGAGCTGGTGATAAACTTCATATAGGTGTCATAAATCTTCCTAGTGAAAATTATAAACTTAAAACTAATGAATATGAGTGGTTAAAGAATAAACTTAATGAGAATGGTATTATTGTAAGTCTATTAGACTTTGATACTACAGGTCGATGTGGTGCTAAATATCTATATGAAACTTATAATATACCTTATATCTTTATTACTAGAGGCGAATTTGGTCTATATGATTATGGTGGTAAAGATTTTAGTGATTTGCACAAATGTTATAGTATCAAACAACTTAATCAATTTATTAATGAAACAATAACCTATGCGGAAATCAAATTTAAATCTGAAAATAGTCAAGTTTCCTATATGCAGAGATTATCAGATATTAATTTGCCGTACTAATAAACTTAGTCATAATAGAATATATATGACACATATTAATGGTGTTGAAGAAGATAAAATTATGTTTGGAGAAGAACAAATTCTTAAACGTGGTGATAAATCTTTTAAAATATCAAAGAATAATGTTTATTTTTATGGTAGTATAAACTTTAATACTTATAGTCCTGATTATAAAGAAATTGAAAACATGGATATGTTTGATTCTACAGATACTAGAGGTATTGAAGTTCCTGTAGATTATATTTATAAAACACATTGTGTTATATTAAATATAACTGAAGATAATCCTAAACCTAGGGTTAAAACTATTGATACTTTTAATTTTGCTAGAATTTGTCAATATAAACATGGTTGTTTAGGTAAACCAACTAAAGTAGTAGTTTTCAGATATGATAGATGAAAGATATATAACAGAACTTACAAAAGTTGAAGCTAAATGTATTCAAGATGAACTTAAAAAATGTACTCCTAATAAATTGATTCAAGATTTATTTAAACTTATAGATTGTTCTAGAAGAAGTCCTCTTGATAATAGAAGACTTATTCAAACTATAGACTATCCTTATAGGCTTTATAATGCTTATATTCTATTTATTTTGACTAATTACAAAGTTCTCAAAGAAGATGTTGTTAGAGAAAATTGGGAACATATTCATAATAATAATATTGAGTATGAGAAACATTTTCCTAATATTGTTTATAAAAAAGATAATCCTAAAGTTAAAGGAAAATCTGAAGTTAAAAGAAAATCTGAAGTTAAAACTAAAGTTGAAGATGAGCGTAGACGTAATGTTAATGCTAGAATAAGTGGACTATTTAAATTTAATGAAATGAAATGAAACTTTATAAACGTAATGCTCAAGGTAAAATTTTAGAATGGGAAATATATAAAGAAGATGATAAGATTGTTTGTAATTATGGTCTTTTTGGTAAAGTTCCTCATACTGAAATATTAAATCCTAAAAGAGTTAAAGCAAATGAAATAGAATCTAGAATTAAAGCTAAACGTAAGGAAGGATATAAAGAAGCTATTGAACTTAAAGATAATGCTCCAATGGAGATTGCTAAAAGTTCTTTAGCTTCTTTTCTTGATATGTATTTACCTAAAAATAATACTACTCAAGATGGTTTTGTTCTTCCTATGTTAGCTAAAGTTCTTAAAGATAACAAACCTTTTACTAAATCTGATTATATAGGTCAATATAAAATCAATGGTCTTAGATGTATAATTGGTGCTACAAAAACTAACGATATGTTTAAACCTGTTAGACTTACATATCATTCTAGAGAAGGTGTTGAATGGAAACAATTATCTTGGATGGATGATGTTATTCTTCCTTATATTGGTACTCAACTACTTAATATGATGATTGAAGAAGGTGCATGTCTTGATGGAGAAATATATCTACCTGGTTATCAAGTTAATGATATTAATAGTTTTGTTAAGAATCCATCTCTTCCACAACATTATAAACTTCAATATTGGTGTTATGATATATGTTGTGAAAATATGAATAATGCTTTTAGAGATAAAATTAGATTTAGTCAAATTAATAGACTATCTTATGAATTTGATACTATTAATAGTCATCTTAATAATAAATCTCAACTAGTTGTTGTTCCTAATGTTATTGTAAATTCTATAGATTCTGCTACATCTTATAGAGATAAGTTTATTAATCTTGGTTTTGAAGGTCTTATTGTTAGAAACGCTTATGCTGAATATCAATTTGGAAAACGTAATTCTGCTATGTTTAAATATAAACGTATAGATGATGGTAAGTTTCCTATAATAGATATTGTTCCTGAAGGTATTCGTAAAGACCTTTGTAAACTAGTTCTTAAAAATGATATAAATGAAGAAAGTTTTGAATGTACTCTTAATGCTCCGCATGAGTATCAAGAAAAGATTCTTAAAGAAAAAGATAATTATATTGGAGTATATTATGCTATAGTTGAATTTCGTGAAAGAAGTGGTGTTAAACAAGTTCCATTTCACGCTAAAGCTATAGCTATTAAACATAAATAAATTAATATGAATTTAGCAGCTTATGATAAAATAGATAACAATGTTAATCAATCTAATTGTTGGATTGATGTTAAAAGAAGAAAACTTGTGACAAAAGGTCTTTCAAAAAGAAGATATTATTGTATAAGTAAAAGATATGATGATAAACTTAACATTAATAAATATTTTCTTATAGTTCTTGATGATAAACCTACTGATAGAAAAGTAAGAATAGTTGATGTTGATTCTTATGGAAGACAAAGATTTGCACTTGGTGATATATGGAATCAAACTGTTCTACAATATGCTACATCTGATATTTGTGCCCATCTTAATACAGAAGTGACTTCTGATGATGGGGAGATATATGAGATTGAATTTAACTAGTACCCCCGTAGAAGAATGTTGATTGATTGATGGTGGCATGCTTTCTAGCCTTTCTGCCTGCATCAAATTGCTCTCCTGATAGATTATTCATCTATCAAGTTATCTCTCGTTAGAATTAAAATTTTGAATATTTAATTTAAAAATAAAATAAATCATATATTTGAAGATATGAAAAAGACAAATAGTAAAGTAGGTGCTGAACCTAGAATTAAAAGAAAATTTAATAGAAGCGAAGGATTTCATGTTGGAGTTCATCGTGATGAATGGGGATTATTTGATTCTAGAAGTAATCCTTATTGCTTTGTTAATGGTTATTTCTTTACTTATGGAAAATGGTTTATTCGTAATCATACTACTTTAGAAGATATTAAAAACTGTTGGGATGATTATTCTTATAAAGGTAATATTTATAATGCTTGTTTTGGTATAATAGATAGAAAACGTAAAATAGCAGTTATTAATTGTAATAATTGTTATTCTTATGCTTTAAAGCGTGCTGTTCCTGATAACTATACTATTTTATATGTTAACGAAATAAGATATTTTGATATAACAAAAAATCTTCATAAGCTTTATACTGAACATTGCAAATATCTTATAGATAAATTCGTTAATCAGTATAGTGATTATTATAATGTTATAAATAATAATAGAGCTAAAGTTATATTTAAATCTAAATATCTTCAAGACGAAATAGATGATACCAAACGTAGACTTGACAAAATATCATCTGAACATAATATATCTAGAACAAAAGATTTATTTGCAGGTAAAGAATGTTTTATAAATGTAAGTAAATCTTGGACTTCTAAATATATTAAAGTAAAATATCCTACAATTAATCAAATAATTAATGATACTATTTTTACTGATGAGCAAAAAGCTTATATTGAAAAATGTAAATTTTATAGTGAATATCGTAAATATGGTATTATTTGGAAAGATATTGTTACTAAAACTAAAGAAGAGATTGAAGATAAAGTAGCAGAAGAAGAAAAAGCATTTAAAGTACGTTGGGATAAAGCTGTAAAAATAGGTGAAGAGAATAAACGAAAAGCTATTGAAGAAGCTAATTCTGAAAAAACTCTAGAACAGTTTAGAAATGGCGATATTTTACATACTTATATTACTTTTAAATATCCCCGTAGAGGGATAAATTTAAAATATATTGGTTTGATAAAATTGTTAGAAATAGAGTTTTTAAAAATATTCAACTTAAACTGAATACTACAAACAATATTGTTACAACAAGTAATTATGCTGCTGTTGACTTATCACAAGCTATTACTCTATTTAATGCTTTGTATGATAGATATTTTAGTCATTACGATTATACTAATACTGATGATTACTTTATTGATTTTACAAAAATAAATATAAAAATAAACTATTATAATCTAAGACATATTTGTTTTACTGAAAAGAAAACTGATGATGGTGAAAGATTAGGTTATATGGAATGGAGAATACAAATAGGATGTCATACTCTTTGGCTTGATGATATTAAAGAATTTTGTAGATATTATCATCTTGAAGATAAAGTACATTTTGATTGTAGTGATAGAAGTATTAATTAATTAACTAATAAATAAATAATTATGGCTAGAAATAGAAGAGGTAAAATTGATGTTCCTATGAAAGATAGGAGATTAACAGATTGTGTTGATGAAAATCTTGTAGATATGAATGTTGTATCATTTAGAAATATTCAAGACAAACTTGTTAATATTTATGCTAAGAAGAATCATGATTATGGTGATAGTTTTAACGAAGGTTGTAATGAACTTGGTGTAGGTTATGCTTTTAGTAGAATATTTGATAAAACTAAAAGATTTCAAACTCTTGCTAAAGGTATCATGAATAACAATCTTAGTATAGAAGTACAAGATGAAACTATAGAAGATACTATTATGGATTTAGCTAACTATTGTATGATGTATCTTGCATGGAAAGATAAACATGTTTCTATAGTAGAAGTAGAAAATAAACAATGTGATATGCAAGCTTCTTCTACGGGGGAGCTAAAATCTAATAAGAAGCCTATTGATATTATAGAACCTGTTGAAGAATATCATAAAATAGGTGCAGAACTTCATAAGGCAATAAGTAAACTTATGTTGGAACAAACAGATTGTGATTGTACTAATGAAGTTATAAATATTTATGGTATTGATTTATACAAAGATAATAATAATTATGTTTATATTAAGACGATAACCGATGAATATGTAAATGTAACATTTGAAGACCATCTTGTTAAAGTTGTACCTAATGATTAAATTGATATGACAAACATTGAATTAATTAAAATATTAGAGAAGTCTGTGAACAAGTTTGGAGAGTTACCTGTTGATATGAATATTATTAATTATGTTGACAGTAGTAAACCCTACAATCTTAAAGATGCTTTATATGATGATAATTCAGTAACACTTTATAATTATTAAACTTATGGCAAAATATAAAATAATAAGAGTATATCATCATAGTGAATATGCTTATGTTGAAGCTGATTCAGAAGAAGAAGCTAAAAAGAAAGCAATAGAAGATAATTGTTGGGAAGAAAACCATAATAATATACTTCTTGGTTATGAATATATTGCTATTAAAGATAATAAATAATAATAATATAATATTTGAATAGATTATGAAACTAATTAATCAAAAAGTAGAAGAATGGCATTGTGGTTATACTCTGCCTGAAATTTGGTCACATATTGCAAAATGTGCTAGAGTTTGTTATCAGAGTGAACCTCGTAATAATGGAGAGACTGATGAAGACTTTGTTAAGAGAGTGATTCTTCGTAATTATTCTCTTGAAGAAATAGGTAAAAGTAGAGAACTTCAACTTAAACTTCATCTTAGTGTACTTGAACAAGGAACTGTATATCTTGATATTCCTTATTTAGCTAACAAAGAAAGGCTTTGTGTGTTCTTTTCTAATATATATAGTAGATTTAAATGTTATAAAATAGAAGATAGTTCTGATACTTATAATATTGCTATAACAACTAATATGAGAGTTATTATTGAAAATGGATGTACTGATTTATTAAATTATCTTTGTACTCCTACAAAATATCATTATCTCAGAACTACATTTAATATTACTACAGATATTGGTGTAGCAAGAGAACTTGCAAGACATAGAACTCATAGTATTAGTGAAGAATCTACAAGGTATTGTAATTATAGTAAAGATAAGTTTAATAATGAACTTACTTTTATTAAGCCTTCTTGCTTAAATGACGAGAAACTAAAACTATATGGAGATTATCATACTGTTATAAGAGATAAATCTCCTGAAAGTATATTCATTGCTAACTTAAACAATGTAGAAAGAGATTACTTAGATTTAATTAAACTTGGTTGGACACCTCAACAAGCTCGTCAAATTCTTCCTCTAAGTACTAAAGTTCAAACTATTCATACAGCATTTGAATCTGATTGGGCTGAATTTATTTCTCTTAGAGCTGATGCTTGTAGTGGAAGTGTTCATCCTAATATGAAAGTAATAGCTAATAAAATTAAAACTTTAATGGCTAAAGAAAATGCTTAATTATAATATTATTAAAGCTGATAAATTAACTATTGACAATCTTATTAACAATAATGGCTCATAGTGATAAACAACATTCTAAATATATTAATTTTTATCAACAAATAGATTCTCTAGCATTTGATGATATAGATATAAAGATAAATATTTATCCTACTTATAACATTAGTAGGTTTCATATTATTATAATATCGAAAGAAGGATATGGAACTCATGAATATGTTACATCAAGTAAAATAGTTACATGTTTTCCTATTTCTGATAACGAACTTAATATATATATCACAAATGCTAGATGTTTCTTTAATAAAACAAAACAATTACTACAGAATTATGTTAGGAAGTCACAATAGTTTAACCTACTTGCCTTGTAAAAGGTGGTGGATGTATTTAATTAATTGGACGGCTAAATGTCAAAGTAAAACTCTTAGTGAACAATTTCATGATGGAGTTAGATACTTTGATATTAGGCTTAAATGGAATGATAAAGAAGGTTGGATAATTGCTCATGGTCTTATAGAGTATAAAGGAAACATTAGGAGAATACTTGAAACTCTTAATTCTTTAGCTGATTTCTATGATGAAAAACTATATGTAAGATTTCTTCTTGAATATAACAAAAGACCTGATGATGAAGCAACTAAAATAATTAAACTTAGAAATTTTGTTAGATATGTGAGAGGAGAATATTCTAATATTATGTATCATCTTATAGAAACAAAATGGGATGAAAAAGTTATAGAAATATATTCTAATAATATTATTATAATTCATTCTTATTCAAGTGTTCTTGGATGGAAAAGATTCTTTTTGATTCCATATTGGTATACTAAATTTAATAATAAAGAAAATAAGAAAACCTTTAAGAATAGTCTTGAAGATAAAGCTAATAGAGTTTTAATGTTAGATTTTGTATGATATGGCTTGGATTACAATGCTTAATTATGAAACAGGTACAATAGATTATCTTGAAACAGATATTTGCTATGACGATAATACAGAAATAGAAGAATATCTTGTAGCTAATCATATTGACCCTGATACAGTGGCTTATATGTCTACTGAAAATAAACCTTTAGTATATAATGTTAATTTACAAGAAACAGAGGAGGTATTTGAATGAGTAATGATTTTAAATGTTTTATTGGACTTCATAAAGATGAAATCCATAAAGAACTTGAAGTTAAAGACAAAAACAATAATGTTGTTGGTCTAAATGTTGTAAGCAAATGTGCTAATTGTGGACGTATTAAATCTGTATTTATTCCTACAGATATAGATTATGTTCAGAACAGTAGTACTCGTGTTAATCAAAAATAAATTATAATTATGAATATATTTGAAATACAAGAAGATTTACAAGCTTTAATTGATACTCTTGAAGCTAATGGTGGTGAAGTAGATGATGAACTTCTTAATCAATTTACTGCTACAAATAATGATTTTAAAGAAAAATGTCTTTCTTATGCTGAAGTTATTCAAACTCTTAATAATGATTTAGTTCTTATTAAAGAGGAGAAAGATAGACTTGATAGAATTAAGAAACAAAAAGAGAAATCTATTAAATTTCTTAATGATACTCTTGTTGCAGCTATAGAAAGATTTGGTACTCCTGATAAGAAAGGTAAACGTATTATAGATTATGGAACTAAGAAACTTTCTGTAAAAGAAACTAAAAGTGTAGAAGTTAATCAGGAAGTTATCGATTCTATAATGGACAACTTTAAGAAAGATATTCAATATCTATGTTTTAATAATACTCTTAATACAGGAGATTCTATAGATAAAGAAGCATTTAAAGATGAAATAAATAATGTAGTCTTTGAAGAATCTAATGAATCAAAAAGTATTGAAGATTGTGATTTAGATAATATTCTTGTTTCTACTAATGTTACTATGCCTTTAAGTAAACTCATTAATACCGAAGGTTATAGTTTCTTAGTTAAAGCTGTCACTTCTTCTAATATGTATGATTTTAAAGGTTCTGTTCTTAAATCAGATATTAAAACATTATGTGAGAATGATATTGCTAATAATCTTGGCAAAATAGTTATTAATAAAAAAGTAAATATTAAATAATATGATAAACAATAAGTATATATTTGAAGTATCAGTTAAAGACGCTGATGGTAATTTTCATTTATTTTCTACTGTTGGTGAAAATGTTGCCGAGGTACATTATAACTTTAATGATAAAGTTTATAATGGTCAACCTATTGAAATAGTAGAAGTTAAACGTATAGAAAAGATAGTTGAAGGATATACATCTAATTTGGAGTTGAATCCTGATTATAAGCCATTAAAAGGATAATCCTGAATAAGACTATAAAGTCTTATAGGCTTGCTCTTAGAGTTTAATAATATGTATAACTATAAATCCTCCACAAGTCAAATAATAACGGCTTGTAGAGGATTTTCAAAAAATAAAATAACTGATATGAGTAAATATAATGTTAATGGTTTACCTTGGAGAAATGGTTTAGGTAAAGATGTAACTATGTGTGAAACTTCTGCTGAAGTTAATAAAACTGCTGGTCTAGATTGGACTGTTGATAAATGTCCTCTAGTAGCTAAAATGCCTTTTGGTATAGGTCGTAATAATGAAATAGATGAAGATTCTTTTGCCCATAATGGTAAAATATATCGTGATTGTCCAAAAGCTTTTGCTACTTATAGAACAGACATTAATGAACCTCTAGGTATAGTTAAATCTCAATATGAAATAGTTCAAAATGCTGATGCTTTTAATTTCTTTGATGAAGCTATAGGTGAAGGTGGAGCTACTTGGGATAGAGCAGGTTATTTTGGTTATGGTAATAAAGTATTTGTAACAGCTAAATTAAATATTGATAGTGATGTTGAAGGTGACAAAATCAACAATTATTTGGTGTTTAGTAACAGTCATGATGGCAGTGGTTCTGTTAATATTCTTCTATCTCCTATTCGCGTTATATGCACTAATATGCTCAATGGTGCTTTAATGAAGAATGATTGTTATATTAGACTTAGACATACTAAGACTGTTAAAGAAAGACTTGAAATAGGAACACAAGTTCTTAAAGTTGCTTGTGAAAGAGCAAGAAGTGCTCAAGAGCTATATAGAGAAATGTCTAAGATTAAACTTGATGATGGTGCTGTTATAAAGTATCTAGCAAATATTAATCTTAATGACGAAGAACAAGAAAAGTTAATGTCTTATGATTCTAAACACGGTTATGATAGATTAGTTAACAAAGAATATAGATGTCTTGAATCTACAGGAATAAGTACTCGTAAAGCTAATATAATATCTGGAATGTACGAATATTATAATGATGGTATTGGTCAAAAAGATATATATGGAAACGGTTGGGGAGCTTATAATGCAGTTACAGGTTTTTACTCTAATGTTGCTAATCTTGAAGGTGAAAAGCGTATGGAATCTCTTATATGGGGTTCTGCTAATAATAATATGCTTAAAGCTGCAAATGAAGTAATGAAATTAGCTATATGATGACTATAATTAAAACTAAATATAGTATTGGTGATGAAGTTTATGTTATAGATTTTTCTAGAGGAGTAGTTGCTCAAGGCTATGTTTCTAGAAAACTAATACAAGTTATATCTGATGAAGAAACTTATGTTTTTCTAGATATAGAAGATGTTAATTCTAGACCTGTTGTTCAACAAGTTAATGAGAACTTTGTCTTTAAAACTAAAGAGGAACTTAAAGAATGGGTTGAACAAATAGTTAAATAGCTAACTATCTATACTAGTAATACTAACACCCCCGTAGAAGAGATATTGATGGTTATAACTCCTGTTACTATTTATATTAATGTTAATGTTTAAAATGATACTAAAGCCGAACAAAGGAGATATAACATCAAACATTCCTTCTACGGGGGAGATAGTGTTACTAGTTATGATATTGATACTAGTAAAATAAATGTTTAAAGATATTTGTAGTATATAATGGGAAATATTATATTTGTAATAGATAACTGGCTGTATAATAGTATATATTATAGAAGTTAACTGTTTGATTATCAATTAGTTACAATTACAAAAGTTGTTGAAATCTACAACTTTATCGAAAAAGTTGTTGAAATCTACAACTTTTTATTAGATTTGTATTACAAATAATATCATATTATGAGTGATAAAATTCTAAATAAGGTAGCTAAAGATAGTATTGATTACGGTTATAATCTTAATATAAGAGGTCTTAAAATTAAAGACGAAGCTGATAACGGTGATAAATATAGCAAAACTATATACTATATGGAAGATAAAATTCTTATAGATAATACTTTAGTTACAATACTTAGCGAAGAATCTAAATATGTTGGTATTGTGGTTCGTTATATAGTTGATAATATTCCTTATAATGTCAACCATATAACTTTAAGTAGTGTTGATATTGCTAAAATTTATAATGTTGATAAAGGAAATATTAGTAGAGCTATTAAAAGATTAAATGAACTTAATGTTATTGGTAGGCTTTATGATAAAATTCCTAATCCTTATCTTCCAAAGAATACTTATGTTATAAATCATAATTATCTTTATCGTGGTAGTATTAGAAAACTTAGAAAAGATATTTTAGAACAAAGACAAAAAGAAAATGAAAGTAAAGATTAAAAAACTAGTTCCTGAAGCAGTTATACCTGCTTATGCTAAACCTGGTGATGCAGGTATGGATTTAACTGCTGTTAAAGTTGAGTATGACCGTGTAAATAAATGTTTTGTTTATCATTCAGGTCTTGCTTTTGAAGTTCCTGAAGATCACGTAATGCTTCTATTTCCTAGAAGCTCTAATCGTAAAACTGAAGCTTATCTTACCAATTCAGTTGGTGTTATAGATTCGGGTTATCGTGGAGAAGTTATGGCTTGTTACAAACGTAGAGACAATGATGTTTTCCATGAACATGATGATAAATTTATAATTAACACTAAAGCTCCTTATAAAGTTGGAGAAAGATTTGCTCAAGTTATGATTGTTCCTTATCCACAAATAGAGTTTGAAGAAGCAGATGAACTTTCATCTACTGAACGTGGTGATGGTGGTTATGGTTCTACAGGTAAATAAATTGTTAAACTAATAAATAAATTAATTATGAAAGATTTCGTTAAAAACCTTATTGAGCAACATAAGTTTGCAATTAGTCAACTTAGAAGGATTGAAGAATGTATTGATAGCTGCAATGCTTTGAAAGGAGTAAGTAATGGAGCAGTATCACTTGATGAATATGCTGCTATAAAGTATCAAAATAAAGTTCTGAAAGATTATGTTTCTGTTCTTGAACTTAGACTTCAATATAACAACGTGATTGTTACTGAAGATGGTGATTATTTTGAAAAAGTATAAGATAAATCTTATAAAGATGCTTAAAAATGATGCTACATGTAATATAACAATTCTAGTAATATCAGGTTGTATTGCTTGCGATATAGTTGTTCATAATGTTAAAGAAGCAGTTACTTTTAATACTAAACTTCCTATTAGTATTAACATTAAGAATTATAAGGATTTAACTCCTTCTACTCGTAAACACATGAAACTTAAAGATTTTCCTACTGTTATATTTCGTAAAGATAAAACTGAAACATTTCGATTTAGTGGTAGTACTGCTGTTGCTTGTATTAATCGCTATATTGATTTGTATCTAAAATAATGTTTGTTTGTTTTTAATGGCACATCTTAATCTCGGCTTGATTGCTTGCGAAAGTAGTCAAGCCTTTATTATGAAAATCACTGTAGGCTTCAAACGGCTTTGCCTGACAGCTTTAAATGCTTCAGGTGAACAACATATCAAGAATGAGATTTGAAGCTCTTATACGAGATTTTCAATATGCAAAACAAAATTTTACATTCAGCTTCTGTTGATTCGTGAGAATCTTCAGAAGCTTATTTTTTATAATCAACAAGACTACCAATAAGTGCAACAAAAAAGCTAGAGCAATCATCACGACTACTCTAGCTTTATAACAATACCTAAAAACGTTACCTTAACAATCTCTTTACCTTTAACGTAACCAGTTGAATAATAAAAACTAAAAAATGAAATTTTGTTGGAGCAAGAGGAATCGAACCTCTACTAAAAGAACCAAAGACTTTTGTACTACCTTTATACGATACTCCAATCCAATCCAACTAAAAAACAAATATAAGAACATTAACAGCGTTTATCGGCATTGCAAATATACAAATTATAATTATATCTACAAGCATTATTAGATAATTATTTTAATAAATAAAAGAGTGCTGAATAATAGCTAAAGGATTAGTATCATCAACACTCTTCTACGGGGGAGCTAGTTTGTATTATTTACCTTTAATGGCATCAGCAATACCTTTAACGTTTATAATACTTAGCATATTATCTCCAAGTTTATAATAACTATTTGATTGATTAAGTCCTGTAAGATTACTATAAGAACGATAAACAGGAATTTGACGAGTAAGTTTAACAGCCAACTTATTTTGTCCTTTATATCTACCTGTAGTATAATCCCATTCATAATCATCAGTCATTAAACCTTTTGCTATTATATTACAAGCATCAAGTATATCACTAGGCATTGTTACAGCAGCAATAGGAGAACTCCAAAGTTTCTTAAATTCACCTGGAAGGAAAACAGGATTATACATCATTGATTGAGATGCTAGAGAATCAGCAGAATAAAGAGCTAAGTTAGCAAACCAACTATCTTTAAGTTTATCATCATCCCAAGCTACACGTATAGCAATAGCTGTAAGTATTGCAGCAAGAGCACCACAAGCATCTTGCATACCACGTAATATAGCAGCTTGTTGATTATCATTCATAAGATTAAAGTTAAGTTTAGCATTAAGAGCTAACTCAACATAATCTTTAAGAAGATTTTGAGTAGCTTCTATAGTTTCACGTTGAGCTTCTGGCATTCTAGCAATAGCTTTATGCTTACGAATAGGAAGAGTAAGGAAATCATAAAGAGCTGGTCCACAACCAATACTATTAAATCCTCTTTCTTCATTATAATAACCTTTTCTACGCCAATGTTTAAGAATACCAGGATAAATATGTTTATGATATTGCATAACAAGACTACCCCACCAATTCTTTTCTATTTGTGCAGCACTAAGTTTATCATAATTACCATGAATTTCTTTATTGACTGATATAACTTTACCTTTAAATTCAGCCATAAATCTAAGAGCATCAGAAACTTTTTTACCTTCAGCAATAGAATCTTTATCTAGTTGGTCTAATATAGAACCTTCTTTAAAAGCAAGTTTACCGTTTTTAAGTTCAAGTTGCTCCATTATAGTTTTATGACTTTCAAATTCAGTTGTTGCTGTATCTCTAAGCTTTTTACGTTCAGCAACAAACTTACGTTTTTCTGCATTATTAAGATAAATATTAGCAAACTCAGTAGTAAAGTCTTTTCTTCCCCAAATATAATCTTTAAGTTTATTATCATCATGTTTTATATCATTAAGGAAAGAAGTAAATTTAGCTTCTAAGTCAGTACCTTGAATAATATTCTTTAATGCTTCTTCATGACATTTATTTATATATTCTTGTAGAGTCATAGCTTTATACTTTAGTCTACCTTTATTTTTAGCATCAGGAACTTCTATTAATCTATTAGCAAACATCATGGCAAACATAGCACCATTTTGCATAAAGTCTTCACCCATACTATTAGGACTATACATAAAGTCTCTGAAGTTTTTAAAAGCTTTAGCTTCAACACTTCCTTCAGGAGCATAATTTGTAGTATCAAAGTCAATAACATCCATAAACTTTCTTATAGCATCAGCTAAAGTTGTAGATGTATCTTTACCTCTACCAGCAATAAAACTAGCTGCACCAGCCATCCACATTTCTTTTCCTTTAAGATAATCATTTTTATTAAAGAACTCTTTAGCTATAACTTCACCAATTATTGCTGTTTCACCAACAGTTACATTACCAATACCACCAGTAATATTAAGCATCATAAATTTAGATGATGTAAGAGACTGAATAATGTTAGCAAATTTAGTATAGTTACCATTATTTTGTTTATACTGATTATAAAGAACTCTTCTCATCCAATTTTCAAATTGTTCAACTAGTTTATCATCTCTTGTTTGAGCATATCTAGGATTATCTTTATCTTTATTTATTTTAGTAAGATTGTTAAATCCTAAAGTAGTCTTATAGACTTTAGTTCTAGCAAGCATATTTCTAGTATAATGAAGAATATATTTGTTGTCTTGAACAGCATTATAATGACAAGCTGCTTTAATAAATGACCTCATGACTTCATTAAAATCTCTATTAACAAGACTATTATGAATATCATTTAATTCTTTTTCAGCAACTTCTTTTCTTTTATACCAAGCTTCTTTAGCTTTTTCATAAGCTTCTTCATCTCCTTCATAAGCAGCTTTTCTAGGTCTAGAATCTTCTAATTCTTTTTCTATTTCATAACTACGTTGATTACGAAGTCTATCTATAAGCATAGGCATACCAGGAGTTATATCTTCAGAATAACTCATATCATCATGCCATTCATCTCTAGAAGTTTTACCATAATCACTATAACCAACAGTTTCTTTTACTTGTTTTAACCACCATTGTTTATCATGTTCAGGTTCTTTTACTGATTGAACAAATTTACCTGTATTGAAATAATGTTTAGCTTGAGAAGTAGAAGCTAGGTTCATACACATTTCTTTAAGATATGATTTTAATTCATCTTCATACTTATTTGTTTCAACAATATTATCATAAGTTGAATCATGTTCGTAACCTAATTCTTCATCTTGTTCTTTAGTTCTATAATTACTTGCAGAATCAACACCAGACTCAAAATATTCATTTTTATATTCTTTTTTTGGTTCACTTTCTAACTGAGCAAATTTAGGTTGCCAACTACCGTTATCGAGTTCATGTTTAACTCTAGTAGTTTGCCAAATACCAGTAGGTTGCATTTTATGAGTATAAGGATTATAAACATGATTTCTTTCATACCATTTGTTGAACTCTTTTTCACCTTTAGCTTTCATAGCTCTAAAAGTTTCATCATAATATGGAGTTTCTACAGTTTCAAGCCTATCATTAATGGTAGCTAAAGCTTTAGTTTTTTCTTCCATTTCTTTAATAAGCTTTTCTTTTGCAGATTTACTTTTATTTTTAAGATATTCTTCCATATCAACTTTAAGAGCACCATACAAATATCTATTAGGCTTTAATGGAATAGATTCATCGTAAACAATATTACCAAGACTATCAGTTATAACTTCACCTGACTTAGTAACCTTTGGAGTTTTCATAAGATTAACTCTTTGCCATTTACGATAATAGTTTTCACCTTTAGATTCAGCTAAAGCTCTTTCAGCTTCAAAAGCAGTATGATTGTAATAATCAGTATCTACATATTTACGAATAAACCAAGCAACAGTTTTACCATTTGTGGATTCAACAGTTTTCTTAACACCAAGGAACAATGGTTGATAAGCATTATAAAGATCATCAAGTTCATCTTCAGTCATCTTAGAAGTTTCTACTCTTTTAGTAGAACTATTATAATGCTTACGAAGTATATTATTAATCTTTTCTACAATAGCAAGATATTCTTTATTTGGAATACCATTTGCTTGCAAGTATTTATATACAACAGTAGGATATATTTCGTTAACTTCTGGACCATTACTTATAAGAACACGTTCAGAATAAGGTTCTTTTGTATTAATTTTAAGTTTAGTCTCTAAATCTTTCTTTACAGCTTCTTGTTCTTCTTCAGTAAACAGTCTACCGTCAATTCTACCAAATTCGTCTCTAACATTTTCACCTTTGTTTTCATGTTTTTTTATGACAACTTTAGTTCTATTATTAGATGCTTTAAAACCTAAAACTTTATATGCTTCATTCAATTCTTCTTTTATTTCATCATCTATAGCAAAATAAGCATTATTTCTAAGCCATTCTTTAGCTGCTTTATATTCATCATTGTTTTCTAGTTGATAAGTTGAAGTAGTAATTCTACCATAATTATCACGCTTTTCAGCAGAATCTATAATAGCTAAACATTTATCAAGTTTATCTTCAAAACCGACTTTAGTATTATGACTAATATATTTACTTCTTATTTCATTTCTATTACTTAAAAACTTATCAAGAGCAGAAGCATCAGCATAATTATTTAATCTAGCTTTTCTATAAACTTCAGGATTGACTACCTTATAATCTGTCATACCAGCATCTGTCCATTTAGTACCAGGAATACCATAATCATAAGTAGGTTTATATTCCATTGTAGAATAATCAAATACACTACGAAGATTATCTATTTGATTTCTAATTTTAGTCAATTCGTCTTCAAATTCAGCAGTTAAAACACCGTTAACTCTTCTAGCATTAATATCTCTAATGCTATCATTTAATTTAACCCATTCAGAGTATATTTCAATATGATGTTCAACCATTGGAGTTTCAGCATCATAAAGTTCTTGATAATATTCCTTGACAAATGGTTGATTAATATGGTCTATTTTAAATTTATCATAAGCTCTTTTAGCTTTTATATAAGTTTCAGGGTCATTTTGAATATTTTTTCTAGCTTCATTATAATTCAAAAATAATTCTTTAATTTTAGGTTTAAGTTTATCATTATATGAATTTATAAAGTTACCATCTTTACCAAATATTTTATCTTGGTCAATATTCAACCCTTCAGCTCTAGCTCTAGAATATATATCAGCAATTCTATTATCATAATCAGATAATAATCTTTCAGCTTGCATATCTTTAGCCCTAATATCAGCCATTACATTTTTAGTAACTATTTGAACAAGCTTGTTTCCACTATCTTGTAAATCTCCAACCCAAGCATCAAACCATGAAGTAGAATGAAAACCATCAAATACAGAAACCATATCATTTTGAAGCATAGGGTCATCGCTGAGTTTAGCAAGAAAATCATTACCAAAACGATTCTCAGCTCTAGCTATAATACCGTTTACAGAAAGCTCTCTAATAATATTTTGAATATTCTTTATATTCTCTTTAACATGTTTGTTCTCAACTTCATCAAGATTGAAATCTAAAACATCAGAATATTTATCAGTTAAAGCCCTAGTTTCAAGAATAACTTTAAGGAAATCATTTCTTGCTATATCATTATTACGTATAATATCTATAACTTTAGGGTCATCAATACTTAAATAATGTTTACCGTCATCATCTTTAACAAATTGATTAATTCTATCATTTAGATATTGAGATTTTGTTTTAACATATTGATGAATAGCATCGTATATTTCATCTTGATGTTTCTCATAATCATCTATAGTTTCTTTGATACCTTTATTTTCGATTCTATTTACTTGTTTTCCAGCATCTCTATCACCTTGTTCTTTTTGTTTTCTCATATTAGCTACAGCTTCTAATTCAAAGTCTATAATTTTAGATGCTTTATCTACATCGTTAATATCTACTTTTTTAGCTTTAACTACTCTTTTGCAAACAACAGTATTAGGTTTTGGAATTATACCATCAGCTTTCATTCTACTAATTTCATTAGTAGTTTGACGTCTAAACATAAATTCTTCACTAACTTCGTTACCTTCAGAATCAATATAATTTATAGTTTGTTTGTTACCAAATTTATAGTTAACTTTATTATATAGATAAAGATTTTGAATATTAAAAGGTTTAGGAGTTCTATTTAAAGCTATATAAGTTTCACCAATTTTATCTATAGCATCTTTAGCTCCACCTTTTTCATATTTACCTGGTTTATTAATATCAAAAGTAAATCTATTAGCCACTTTTTTAATATGTATATCAGAACGATAATCAGCAGCCATATCATTAAGTTCTTCAGGAGTTAAGAATTTTATACTTTCAGATTCAGTATCGTTAATTCTATTAATATATGCTTCATAGAAAGCTCTAGAAGCAAACTTATTGTTGTCTTTAGTCGTACTAAATTCAGCAGATTCATTTTCTTCTAGTTTATTAATAGGATAAGCAAATATTCTATCTCCTTGACGAGTTATTTTATAAAGAATTTGTCTTGTTACTTTATTACCATCTTCATCCTTACTATTAAATGTAAGTTCAACATAAGAATTTTCAGTAAACAACCAACTATCATCTTTTGTAGAAGCATCATTAATCAAACCATATTTAATAGCTAACTTTCTATCATTATTTGCTTTCTCAACATCTTTATCTAATTCTTTAATTCTATTTTTAATATTATTACGTTCATCTTGACTAAGTTCTTCGTTAATAAGAGCTTCTGCTATAGTATATCTTTCATTTTCATAAGCTTCAGGATTTGTCAAATCCATATAAATAAGACCTCTACCTTTACGAGTTAATTCATCAACTAAAAGTTTTCCTTTTCTAACTTTACTAACTGTTTTATGTTTTATAAAATTAGCACTAGAATGGGCACGAACATAATTCTCTGCAATATCAAAATTACCAGCATAACTATTAAAACTATCTTTAATTTGATTTACAAGACTATCAAAACTTCCATCAGCTTTAACAAAGCTAGTACTATCTTTAAGTGCTCTATTTGTTATAATTTTATTAACAGCATTTCTTCTCATTTTAAATCCTTCAACAAGGAAAGAATATTTTATAAGGTCAACTGCTGCCATCTTAACAAGAGGATTAGTGCTATTAAAAACTTTATTATAAAGAATAAAAGCAGTTTCTATATCAGTAGCATCATCATTAAACAAAATAGTTTGTTTTGATTGTCCTTTTGTTCTAGCTTCATAAGCGTTGTAAAGATTAACTTTAAGACAACCAAATATACCACTATCAACAGAATTAAGTTGTAGCCAAGCAACTTTTTGAGCAGGACTTAGTTTACTAAATTTATCTACTTCTTCTTTAGTAGGTTCAGCTATATTTTTACATTTAAATGGAATATTTTGATTTCTATTATAACCAAATATTCTAATGCGTTCATCTGCTTCAGTAGTATTATTATCTATAACTTGTCTCCACTGACCATCAATCAATTCCATTGTAGTAGGAAGTCTTATAAAGTCAGTATCATTATAAGTAGCATTAAGAATATATTGTTTAAAATCTTTATATTCTTTTTCAGTAATATGTCTATCAAAACTGAATTTATCTTCAAGACTAAATACTATATTTTTAAACCAATCAGTTTCAGTTTCAAAAAGCATACTATTTATCTTAGTACTAGTAGCAGTAGAATACTTCAAGAAAGCAGCAAGAGATTTATAAGAAGAATTACTAATGTCAGATTTGATAAAATTATCTATATCAACATAAGGAACTCCTGTTACTTGATTTATATTAACAATACCAGGATAAATACTTTCAAGCATACTTATGTTATCTTTTACAAGTATCGGATGTTTACTTCTATCAGTTTGAATTAATTCATTAATATCATCAAAAACTTTATTTGTTTGGAACAAAGTTTGTTTAGCACCAAATCTATCAGGATTACATACTCTAGCAAGACTACCTATATGTTGAGCGAGTTTGTTGATATGATTATAAGCTAAAAGAACTTTCATATCAAACAATCCTTCTACGGGGGAGCTATAACCTTCAGTATTTTTATTGATTCTATTATAAAGTTGACTATAATCTAACCATAAAGGATTTCTATTAACATCAAATTTAGTATCAAATTGAGTATTTACTTTTTCTAATACAGAACCTAAACTATCTTCTTGTGTAATATCTAATCCCATATCTATAGCAACAGATTTTATTGCTTCTTCAATAGGTTTATTACTATCTTCTGAATAAATAGACTTATTAGCATTATAAGCATCAACTATTCTACGTATAGCAGGTTGCATAATAAATGCAATAGCAGTATCATAATCAATACCAATATCAGGAAGAGTTTTATATACAGCAAAAGTAAAATCATTTACATTAGGTATAGCACCTTCTTTTACAGCATCAAGAATATGAGCAGTTGTCTGAGAACTATAAGCAGTAAGAATTTTACCTGTTACATTCTTATTGTCATAAGTATAACCTATAGTTGTATGAGTTATTCTAACTCTATGATTACCTAAATCTTCAACATTATCAGTTCCAAAACGTTTTTTATATGTTTCTAAATCATTTTCGTTATCATAATTATAAACAACATTAACAGCATATTCTCTACTAATAGTTGGTTTAACCTTGTTACATACTGAATTAAATGTATCACGAGTTACACTAAAAGCTTTAAGTTTAGCACCAGACATAACATCTTCTTGATAAGCAGCTTGGTCCATAAAATCATAAGGACTTCTATTATCACGAACAGTCTTAATTGGAGAATTAGCGATAAGTTTATTTCTAGCTTCAATTATGTCATCAAAGTTAGAACGAGAAAGATTTTCTTCTAGAGAAGAATCATCTTTAAGTATCTTTTTAAAATCATCAAGAATACGATTGTTTCTAGCTCTACGAGAATTAATTTTAGAAGCATCAGAATTAATAAATTCTTTGAAAGACATCAGACCTAATTTCTTAGCTCTAGCTTCAAAATCATCAAGTCTTTTCTGTTGAACTTCTTTAATAGCATTAGACTTCATTTGACGCATATACTTTCCATAGTTTTCAATACTATCACTCATAGCGTCATGAACTTCTAAGAAGTTTTCATCAGCTTCATCTAAAGTTGATTTGTTTGTTCTAACATAATCAGCAACAAACTTTATTTGTTTAACATAATCTTCTCTAGTAAGTTTACCATTTTCTTGTCTAGTAACTGTTTGTTCAAAAGTAGCATTAGCATCTTTAACTAATTGTTTAGTTTCATCAGAAAGAGCATCATAAGCTTCTTTTTCTTCTTTAGATAATTCTGCTCTACTTTTATCATCAGCTTCTCTTATATAATTAAGAGCTTCCTCAAATTGTTTTTTAGCACCTTTAGGAAGACGTTCTGTTTTTTCAACTCCTCTATTAACATAATCAAAATAATCGAATACATCAGGATTTTCTACATAATCAATCTTTTGAATATGTTTGTTTCTATCAAGTCTAGTCTCATATTGAATACCATAAATAGAGTCAATATCAAAGTCAGAACCTGTTTGAGAAACCCAATCATTAGGAACAACAATAGTAGAACCACAGCCATCGTCTATAAATCCTACAACTTTCATGATACAAACAGATTGTTTACCTTCAGTAGGAATACGATAACCTATTATTTCATCAAGTTTAGCATCTTGAAGTTGTTTAAGAAGTTCTTCATCAGAATGAATATAATTTCCATTTTCATCTTTAGCAAAATTAAAATTAGCTTTTGGAAGCATAATTTCAATATAACGTTCTCCTTCAGGATGTTTTTCAGTTACAGGATGATAACGAAGTTCTTTAGAATAAGAAACTTCTTCTTTACCTGCAATTTTTTTGAATCCTACATTAGTAATCTGAGCTGCATGAAAACCAGGAAGAGTTTGTCTAGTAATACCTCTATTAAATACTGATTGAGCAATACTTTCTAGTTTACTCATAGTATTAGAAAGTATAGCTGGCATTTCAGCATTAGGTCTTTTAGTAATATTATTTATAGCTTGATTTTTAACAAGAGTCACATAATCAATCATATTACTATCAAGACCTAATCTCATACATTCTTCTCTAAGTTTATCAAAAAAGACTTGATAATTAAGACCACTTATATTACCATCAGAATCAAGTTTAATATTACCATTTTTATCAAGAGGAATGTTTATTTCTCTACATATATCTTCAAAGCTTTCATAAATATTAGCTTCATAATTATTAAAGAAATCATCACGAGTTGCAGCTAATGGAGTACCATCGACAATATTATCAATCATCTTTTTAAGAATCTGAATACCAGCTTTATTTTCAGCATCAAGATGTTGAGGAGTTTCTTGCTGAGTATAAAGATGATTATAATCATATTCCTCTATATAATCTTTAGCATGAGCATTAAAGTCGTCAATGTTCTTTTGAGTAAGTTCACCTGTTTTTTCATCAAACAGACTAAGAACTCTTGCTTTACCTGCTTTAGAAGTTTCTTCAGTGTTCAATTGGTCAATACCATTTTCTTTCATCATATTGTAAACTTGTTCAAGTTGAGTACCTTTTATAAATTGAGGAACAAGAACAAATTCAGCATTTTTAATTTGACGAGGAGCAAACGTATTTGTATTTTTATCAAAATACATATCATAATAGAAGTTCTTTTGAACTTGAACAAAGTTATCTAATTCTTTAGCAGAAAGTCTTTCTCCATTCATTATCTTTTTAATAAGAGGAAGATGGTCTCTAAGTTGACCTCTACCTGCAACACGTCTAATCCATTCTTCGAATGTAATATATGATTGAGCATCATTAACAGTAGTTCCACTAAATCCACTCATAAGTTTTCTTGCAAAACTAACATCAAGATGGGCATTTTTAACAAGGTCATGAACAAGACTTCCATCTTTGTCTGTTAATTCATTAGTTGTATCTTCTGTGTCAATTTTACATTCTTCAGATGTTGCTACAGTATTCTTAATAGTAACACCATTAAATTTAGTCTTTTGTTTAACATCAAGACCTAAATCAGTAAGATATTTTTGAACATCAGGATTATTAAGATAAGCTCCTTCTACAAGTTTGCTATCTTCTCTATAATCTTGACTATAATCAGCAAAACCATAAGGAACACCAGAAGCTTGACTTTCTTTAGCACGTTTAAGGAAAGTTTGACTATCTTTATAAAACTTAGCATCACCTTCAAAAATATCATTAAAGTTATAATAAGCAAGTCTATAATTAAGAGCAAAGTCATATATATTTTCATCACTATTCATAAGACCAGCAATATCAAGATTTCTAAATTGTTCAAATCTTTCTACTTGTTGATTAAGATAATGATTTATAAATTGATTAAGTTTCTCATTAAGTTTAGCTTCTTGAGCATCTGTAAGATTAACAGTTATATGACCTAGATTATCAGTAGTATAATGAATAAACGAATCATTAGCACCCCCGTAGAAGAAGTTTATTGTTTCATCTATTATATCCTGACCATAAGTATGAATAGTTCCATCAGGGTCTGTAATACTAAATTTATCATCTGTAAACAATCTACCTGTAAAGTGCCAAGCACCTGTAGAATCTTTTTCTATAAAATGTTTATGTCCTTTACCAACGTGATAAATAGCATAAGCTTTTCTTGCAGATTCTTCATCAAGACCCCAACCTTCTTTAAATTTAGGGTCTCCTGTTTTAACACCTTCAGGTTTAACTTCATTTTCAGTCCATAGTATTATTTTACCTTTATCATCTGTTTGAAACCAAGTATTTATAGCATTAGCCATATCAGTAAGCTCTTGAACAAAAACATTACGATATTGAGCATATAGAGGATGATTTGTATTAAGTTTACGTTTAATTTCTACACCATTAATATTACCTTCTTTATAAGCTTTTCTTAATATAACAGATTTAATAGAAGAAGTAACATTGATTGAATTTATATTTCCAACAATACTAGCAGTAGCATTATCTATATAAGTTCTACCATAACTATCAAATTTAAGTTTACCTCTTATTATGTATCTAGTTTCATTATTAGCTTCATCTTTATATGAATATCCTACTGAAACTATATCTCCTTCTTTAACATTATAACCTTCTAGAATATTATTAGGATAAACACGTCTATTTCTAATTCTATTAGATTGTAAATCACTAATCATTCTATTGTAATCTTTCTTAGAAGAAACATCAGTAAATTGACTGAGTTGTTCTTTACTATAATTATTTTCAATTTTAGAAAGCTTATTTAGTTCTTTATTAACTTCATTAGAAACTTTAGAAGCATTTTCTATAATAAGAAGTTTTCCATATTTAGAATCATCGTAAGCATATCTAGCACTACGAACTATAAAGTTTTTAGGAGCATCAGAAGGAATACGCATAAAATATTGAGCAAAAGGAAGTTTTTCTTTAGCTCCTGAATAATCTTTCTCACAATTAAAATAGTTGGCAAACGCAGTATAAACATAATCACCTTGAGACATACCTGAATAAAGTACATTCTCTTCAGTATTAGGATTACCTGCTCCATTAAACAAAGAAATAGATATTAATTGACTAGCATAACTTGTTGGAACATATAATCCATTTTCATTACGGAAAAGACCATAATTAATTATATTATTTTTATTATCACGTTTTTCAACAAGAATATTGCTAAGATTATATTGATTACCTTGAAATTTATAATTACCCCAATTTTGAAGGTCTTTATTTATTTCTCCTTCATAATTACTGCTATTAAGAACATTCATTAATTCAGTAATTAAAGAACTATTAATTATATCAGAACTTTGATTACCAACAGCATTTTTAGAATTAAATTCCAATCTTGTAGTAGAATAAGCAGCTATTGCATTAGCTAAATATATTGTTTGATTTATAGCTTTAGAAGATATAACATCATCAAAAGGTAAAGAATTGTTAGTTCCATTCTTTCTATTATCTTCTTCTACTCTATCATTTTCAGCTTTATTATTTTGGGATTCAATAGCACCTTTAACAGTATCTTCAAGTATAAGTTTGATAACTCTCATGTTATCAACCACACTTGTTTGATTATTGATTTTATTAACTCGAATATAATTTTCAATAGCTGTTTTATCCATAGAAGGATAATAAGATTTTAGTTGAGTTGTAAGTTTTTCAACTATATCATTATATGTGGCTTGAGCAACAAGACTATCTTTATTTCTTCTAGTTAATCTATTATATTTTTCAATAAGTGTATCTACTTCATTAAGAACACTTAATACTTCAGATGTTTCTACAGTAAACGTAGTATGTTTAATATCATTTTGAAAATCAAATCTAATAGTTTGAATCCTGTTACTCTTTTTATTAGATTGAATTGGAGCAACATTACCTTCAACATCTATTCTAGTTTCAGTTTTAGGCATTATTGTTTTAACAAAGTCACGTCTAAACTTAATAGCAATATCTCTATTTTTATCAAGCATTTCAGCAAGAATATGTAATCCTCTAAGTTCAGAGTTTTTATTAGCAATATCTTTAATAGATTGTATAAAAGAATCTAGATTTGTTCTATCTATACCACTAATTAAAGATGTACTAACTAGTTTAGAATCTATAAAATCAATACTTCCAAAAGGATTACTTCTATCATATTGAGGTTTACTTTTACTATCTTGTTCTATAGATATTACTTTAGGTATAGTGGCAAGTATAGATTTAACATCAAGGTCATAGGATTTCATAAAATTACTACTCATTCCACTATTATCATCCCATCTAGCAGTAGTTCCATCTATATCGTATTCTTTAGTTAAATCATCAGTATTTTCATCACTAACTTCTCCATTTACTATCTCTTCAAGACCTGAATCATAATTAATATCTTCGTCTAAAGTAGATTTACTATCAAATCTAAGTTCTCCAAGTCTAGAATCAGTATTAATAACTTTATTGAAGAAATTAATTTTGTCAGTACTCATTTCTCTATAGATAGCAAATGTATTTCTAATAGAATCATCAGACTCTGAAAGTTCTCTAGCTATTTTATTAAGATGTCTACCATCCATAGGTTTAAGTTCTTCAAATATAGCATCTTTATTAGCTTTTGTAACTTCTAAACCTCTAACTTCACAAATCATTCCAGCTAGAACTTTACGTGTCATATTGATACATCTATCTGCGTAATAATTCAGTCTATCTTCTTTATGTTCAGAAAGTTTACCTTTAATTAAATCAGATTGATAAAATGAAAGAAATTTATTAGCAGCAAATCTAGTACTAAATATTTTAGCATTAGTATTAACATAACCATAAGCCGTTACTTGTTTATAAAATTCTTTATCCTCAGATTGATAGTTAACATCAAAATGTTCAGAATTATAATAATCAAGCATAACTTTAGCTTCATCTTTTGGTGTAAGATTTTTATCTGAATATCGAACAATATTAGCTAAATATCCTTCAAATTCAGCAGTATATCCACTTTCACTATTACTATCATAAACAAGACTAGCTATAGCAACAAATTTACCATAATCGTTAGATAGTTTCTTTTTAAGAGCCGTGCCACTCTTGGTTTCTGCAAACTTAGCAGCAATTAAATTACAATCGTTCATATTAGTTTATTATTAAATTAAACATTAGGTCTAAGACCATGATTTATATTATTTCTTGTTTATTTGACTTAAAATAAAGCCATCTGAACGGTTCAAATGGCTTTGCTGATTAATCTATCGACATACTATTTCTAATTCACCTGAAGCAATCCTAGACGTTGCTATGGCTCTTTCCTGTAACGGAATATCCTCCAAAGCAGCAGTTAATGATGGATATTCTCTGATTATACTAAACATATCTTCATCATCATCTTCAGTAGATTCTTCATTATATGTATTTAAATTATTATAATTATCATCATTGTCATCATTATCTTCTTCAGAAACTTGAACAGGTTCTTCTTCTGTTTTTGTAACTTCAGATTCTGTTTCTGTTGTAGATTGTTGATTAAATAAATCAAGTTCTACAGGAGTTTTAGTTGTAGAAGTTGTACTATTAGAACTATTTGAAGTAGTATCAGTTTTAGCTTTCTTAAATACTTCTCCAAGTATATTAAATTCTTTAGCTCTAAGACTGTTATCAGCAATGTCAAAGTTAAACAATTTAGATATAAATTGCATTATTCTTTGCCATAAAGTTTTAGCTTTTCCAACTTCTTCACCTTCAACTTTAACGTGATTCATATAAGATGCTAAAGCTGAACTAGTTAGAGATTCTACTACAAATTCTTCAAGTTTAAGTTCAGGATTAGATATATCAGAATATCTTAAATCAGTAAGAAACTTTTTTAGTTCATTAGCTGTTTTATTATTAAGATTATAACCTCTTCTCTTATTAACAGCATCTATATTACCTGACTCTATATCAGTTAAATCAATTTCACTTTCTCTAAGAAAATCGTCATAAACAGATTGAAGATTTCTTTTTATCTTTTTACCTTGATTAGTAGAAAGTTTAGTATGAAGTCTTTCATGAATTAATATTCTAGCAGCTCTATTTCCACCACCTTTATTAGCATCAGTAGCAATATCTATAAATTTATCACCTATTATAATTTCATGAGTTTTACCTTTATTTATTGCTACAGCTTCTTCGTTTGATTCTTTAACAGCTTTATCATCATAAGTTACTTTAGCAGGAAATACTTCATTAAGAAGAGTACTCTTTTTATTCTTTTCGATAATATCAGAAACTTCTTTAGTTACTAGAGATTTAACTATATCAAGACCTTGAGTTTCACTATCAGATTTAGTAATATCTTGAACAAGTTTTCTTGTAGCTTCAAATCTAGTAGACTTATTAGAAGGTTGATTATCCTCTTCTACGGGGGTGTTAGTTTCATTAGTATCAACTCTATTACTTATAGCTGTTATACCAAAACCTGCATTAAATTGTTTTCTAATACCTTTATCTCTATAATTACTACTATTTTCTTGGTCAAGATTAACTCTTACTAAATTATTACTTATAATAAAATCATTATAACTTTCAGCGTTAGTATGAAAACCAGGAATATTTTTATAAGCAGGTATATCAATACTAAATTTACCTTTTTCTACATGAACAAAACTATTATGGATAATAATATTAGAATTATTATCACTTTCAATAAGAGTTCTATTTATGTTAAATCTAATATTATCTTTAATTATTTGTCTTAGTTTATCACCTACTTCATTAAATTTATAATTTACAGGTTTACCACCTTGTTTTTCAACAAATGGAATTATATCAGGAATTGGAGTTCCATTAGTTCCTTTCCTATAAAATGTAAATCCAACTTTATATCCATAGTTAATATAATAAGTTCCACTATTATCTTGACCAAATGTGATGCCATTAAACAAGCCTTGGTTATTTACATTAAAAGCAGTGTTTATAAAGTTTCTAAGTTCATTCCAATCTTCAGGAGATTGAACATTTTCTATTCTAGCAACAAGTTGTTCAACAACAGTATCTACAAGTTTATCAAACATTTGACTTCTTGGAATAGAAACTTCTTTTCCTTTTCTAATATAACTTCCTTGACTATAATGTAATGGAAAAGCTTGAATATAATCAATAGTTCCATTTTGATTTTCTATAGTCATATAAGTTTGTCCATTTCTAGAACTATAATTACTTGTAGAACTACGACCACTTGATATAACATTTCCTCCACCAGTTCCAACACTTATTCTAGCAGAAACATTAGGAGATAAAGCTGATTTAATCGGAATAGCAACTTTTTCTGTAGAATAAACATTTCCTTCAGAATCAGTTTCATTTCTATCAGTAGCTCTAATTATTTCTCCACTATTTATAGTATTTATTAGATAAGTAATATCAGGTTTGTTTACTAAATCAAGAACTTGATTGCATTGACTTCTGAGTTTATCATACCATTCATCAAAGCTACTAGAAACAATATCACCATCTTTGGCTAAATCTGCATTATATTTCCAAAGTTTACCAAGACCTTCTAAAGCTCGTTTATAAGTAATACGATTATTATCTACTGACAAATAACCAACTCTAATAGCTTCTTTAATCAAAGGATGATTTTGAAAATCTTTAATATCATCTTTAGTTATTTCTTCAAAAGCAGCTTTATATATTATATTATTTAATGATTCAAATTCAGGAGTATCTTTGTTAGCTATAGATTTAAGCCAATCTTTAAAATCTCCATCATTATTTTCGTCACTTTGAGAAATAATATAATTCCAACCATCACGATTGATTTTCCAACGACCATGAACATCTATATCAGGCATACCAATATATCCTACTGTTATACCGTTATGTTTAGCTAATAAAACTTTAGTACTTTTACCAGGTTTTTGACTAAGTTCAAAAGTTATTTCATCATTTAGTTTGAGATTTTTTAATTCATCTTCTGAATGTTTAAGGTCATTAGGGTCTAAAATTATTTCATCAAGATTTGTATCAATACTTCTAGTAATATCTTCTCCAGCAGTATTTATAGGTTTAATAAAAGCTTTATTTGCTCTAGCAAGAAAATCTATTCTACCAAGTTCAGAATCATCTATAAGTACTATATCATTTTTAGCACTATCTGAAGTCAAATATGCTTTTACAGCATCAAATATAAAATTATTATATTCTCCATTACTAGGTATAACTTTTTCTGCCCAACGAAGAACATCTTCAAGTTTAACATAATATTTATTATTAACAGGTTTAATTTGAGAATTATCAGCATATTCTCTAACAAGATTATTAACTGATTCTGCAAAATTAGCACCTATTTGAAAAACGCCATTTACTACAGTACTACTAGAACTAATAATAACGTCAGCAACAGCAGAAGCTTTAGAATCATTACTTTTAAGTTTACGTTTAAACGGAACTAATACAAATTGAACAGCGTTTTTAACAACATCTTCATCATAATTAGTTTTAGACATAGCATCTTTAAGAACTTGTTCTAGTTCTTCTATAGTAATATTTCTATTAGCTTTAACTGCATTTATGGCAGTACTTATTAATCCTTGTCTAATAGCAGCAATATCTTCAGCATCTTTTGGAATAGATAAATTTACTACAGGTTTTGCTTTTTGACTAGTTGGAGAACTAGCAGGAGTAGAAGGAGTTGGAGAAGCTTGAGGTTGTAGCCCCCCCGTAGAAGAAGTTTGTTTATTGTCTTCTTCTTGACCTCCATTTTGTTTAGTTTCTTCTTCTGCTTGTTGAGCTTGAGTTGTATCTTGGTCATCTTTACTACCAGGAACTGTAACTTCACCTTTCTCTAATACTTTAAATGTATTATCATTAAAATTTATTTCTATAAAAGGTAGTTTTGTTACTTTAGAACCATCTTGCAATATGTTTTCAACACCGTCATATAAATCATCAGTTATTACTTTAGGAGAATTAGCTTCAAGTACGTAATGATTAGTTGTATTATCAAGTCTAATAGCTTTAAAACTAACAGTACTATCAGCATTACTAACTTTACCTTTAACAAAGTCTATTGATATTGGTTTTGCCATATCAATTCTTGACTTATTTTGTGTAGGTTTTTGTTGCTGTTGATTGCTCTGTGGCTTTGTTTCAGGCTTTGTGCCAGCTTGTTTTGTTGCTTGTGATGAATTATTCGTCTCAGCATTTTCAGACGATTCTGCGGCTTCCTGTGGCTTTTCTCCTGTTGGTTGCTCACTTTTACTTTCATCATCAGTTTCAGCTTTTTCAGTATCTTCATCTTCAGATTCATCTTCAGATTTATCTTCAGCGGGTTGTTCACTATTAGGATTTTCTTTATTATCTTTAGATTTATTTCTAGCCTCCTCAATACTCTTATTTATATCAAGCATTTCTTGAACTTGAACACCAAGACGATTATTAAGATTATTAGATAAATCTAATACATCTAAAGCTTCACGAAGACTATTTCTTTCAGCATCAGTTAATTCTGAAGTTACTTCATTAAATCCTTCTGTATCATCATTGTAATAAGCACCTACAGCATTTCTAATAACTCTAGAATCAGTTCTATCATATTTGCTAGCAAGTTCATTAATAGTTTTATAACTATTATCTATAGCTTCTTTTCTAGCATCATTTAGAGTGTTATTTATAAAAGATACTTCCTGATTAAATGTTTTTGTATCTTTAACTATTTGTCCATTAAGATACCTATATTGAAGTTCAGCATTACTTCTACTTACAAGAAGTTTAGTAATACTTCCATTTTTACTTCCAATCTTATCTGCTTCTACAAGTCTTTTATTAAGGACTTTAGCATTTTCAACTCTAGCATTTATCTTACTTGCTATATTTTCAGTATCTTCAAAATTAGCTAATCTTTCATCTAGATTATTATCTTCAGCAAACTTTTTAAGACCTTTAATTATTTCATCATCAGTTATTGTTTCACCTTTTTCGTTTTTACCACTTAGAAGATTATCAAATACTTCACCTATAGGTGTACGTTCTCTATAAACTTCATGGTTATCATTCATTGTATTATTAATCATAACAGCAGTAACTAAACGAAGGTCGTCTTCATTTAGCATTTCTTGATATTCTTTTAGCTGACGATTAATACTATCTATACTAACTTTTGCACTAATACTATTTTTAAATTTTGGATCAGTAAGAAGACGTTTACGTTCAGCATAAAGTTCTCCCATAGTATTAGCAATAAGACTTTTACTAGCAGCAGCTCTATATTGGTCAACAGTAATTTCGCTACCTAAAATCTTTTGAACTTCTTCATTTTGTATAGATTCATTAATAAGATTATCAAGTCTAGATATATTATCTTTAATAATCTTTTGTTGATTCTTATATTTAGTATTTGCATCAGCAATACTTTGAAGAAATTCTATAGGAACACGTTCATTACTTTTTCTAGTTAATTGTGATTTATCATTTAAATCTATAAGTCTAGCAAGTTCTTCTTCATAAGTATTAATAGTAGACTTCGTTCTATCAAGAAGCTCTTGTTGAACTTGTTTAGAGTTGGATTCATTGTCTACAACTCCATTATCTACCATAGCTTTACGAACTTCATCAGATTTTATAAATTCTTCTAGATAATCATAATTACCTTTATGTGCAGCATTTAGAACAATGTTGTCTATAAAATCATGAGTAGCTTTTTGAGAAGCAGCAATTTGTTCATCAGGAGTTAAAGTTTTATCATTTTCCCCTGTAGCATAAGGATTTTCACCTTTAGCTATTTTATTTTTTCTATCTATAAATAATTTAGTTTGAGTAGCCCAATTATTAATATCATCTCTACGAGTTTTAATTTCACCTTTTTCACTTAAAGACCAAGGAGAAACTTTTTTACCTTCACCAGTTTTAGAATTAACTTTTTTGTTTTGTCTATCTTCTATAGTTTGTTGAACTCTTCCAAATCCACTACCTAAATGATGAAATACAACTCCTCCAAGAACACCCCAAAAAGCACTATCCCAAAGTTGTCCACTAGCTATATATTTAGACATTCTATTATCAAAAGAAGAAGCAGGTTTTTGATTCAAAAGATGTTTACCAACATACATACCTTCTTCTTGAGCTATATAGTTTACAGCTTCTTCAACACCTTCTGATAATTCACCAGCTATAACAACTTTCTCAGAAGTTAATCTTCTACCAATATTCTTAGCTCTTTCTTTCCATTTGTTGACAGCAGCTTCAGCAGCTTTTATTTGTTCAGGAGTTTTATTCATATTAGCAACTTCTTGTTTAGCTTTATTTACAGCACTAGAAAGTTTATAAGAATTTTCTCCTGATTTAAGTCCTTTCCAAAAGTTTCTAAGACCATACATTTGAATAACATCAAAAGTAAGGTTAGCAAAATTTATTTTAAAATCTTCATCAGCAGCTCTTTTAGCAATTTTTTTAGCAATAGCATCTTTATCATTAGGATTACGTACTTCCTTAGCCAAGTCTTTATTCTTAGCTAAAAAAGCAGCATATTCTTTATCCTTCATTTTTATCAAAGTCTTATAAGCGTTATCATAAGTATCTTTTTGAACACCTTGAGCTTCTTGATAATTCTCCATTGTTCTTTGTAAAAGAGCATTAGTAGTATTACTAAAAAATGTACCAAGTCTACCTGATTCACCAGCAGGTAAATCAACCAAAACATTAACACCTTTTTGAAAAGTATTAAGACCTTTTGCTGCTTTACCTATTTCTTCAGCTTCTTGAGCAGCTTTTCTAACTTTATTTATTCCAGCTAAAGATTTAATTCCATTTCTAGTAATAGTTCCTACTTTACTTAAAGCTGCTGCTTTAGCACCAACAGATAAAAGTTTAGTTATTCCTGTACTTGGAATAAGAAGAGTTAATGAAGACATAATACTAGGAGTATTACTCATCCACCAACCAAAGTTAGTTAAACCACCATGTAAAATATCAACATTAGGGTCTGCATAAATAGGAGTAACTTCTTGGTTAAATTTGTCTTTCCATTCTTGAAGTTTATCGCTTACAGGATTATTATAATCATCGCTACCTATATTAAAAATTCCACCTATTATATCAGTAACAGCTTTAACAGTTCCTATACCTACTTCTGATACAAGAGTTTGAGCCATAGCATTACCAAACTTTGTAAGATTTGATTGTGCTTCAGCTCTTTGTGCATCTAAATCATGAATACGATTAGGAGTTATACCATATCTAGTATAAGAAGACATATCTCCATAAACTTCATTACCTATACCAGCAGCATTAAAAGCTGTTTGAACAGTTGGTAAATCTGAAGTAGAATTTAAAGGAGTTTTAAAGAAATTATCTGTTTGAATAGTCTTAGGTTCTTTCCTACTACCTTTTTTATATTTAGGATTATCTATAGTATAATTGTTACCTTGTTGAAAAACATCATTTACATTCATAACTATTCATTGTTAAGTTTATTAATTATAGATTGAACTAGATACTCATAAGCATTATTGAAATAATCAAAATCATATTTAGTTTGTTCATCTAATTTATCATAAACACTCTTGTTTACAGTTCCATTATCATTGTATATATTACCTATTTTAGCTATAGATGGAGCTACACGTTGATAAGCTTCAGGTTCTATTTCTTTCATAGCTTGCATAGCTACTATACTAGCATCTTGTTTAAGATTAACATAATTTCTTTTAGAACCATCAGGATTATACATATTATTTCTTAATTGACTAACAGTATCATCCATTATAAATTGAGCATTAAGATATTTTTGAGCTTCAGTTCTATCTATAGTACCCTGGTCGTGTCCATTAAAGTTAATAGTATATTGATTAGTCCCTTCTACGGGGGTGATAGTAGCTTTACCATTAGTTGAATTTTTATAAGGTATTTCTCTACTATAACCATATTGTGACATCGTAGCAGCTTCTTTAATAGCTTTAACTTGTGTACTATTAGCCCAAGAATCTTCAAGAGAATCTCCAATTCTAGGGTCAACAATAAATAATTCAGCATTTTCAGTATCAATACCAAACCAATGTTTAGTATTAGGGATATAAATATGCCAACCAATTTTATCTCCACTTATAGCTTTTTTAATTCTAAGTTGAGATTTTTCTTCAGTTGACATATTTCTAAGCATAGCTGTTAAATCATTTTGCTTTTCAACATTATCAAGTTTCAATAAAGCAGCTTCTTTATCATCATTATCCCTATAATAAGTTTCATAATCTTGAAGATTCATTGTAGTTAATTGTCGTAATACCCCATCTACTTCAGCTTTAGCACCTTCTTGATCACCTTGAGCTTCAGCTATAGCTTGTCTTTCTGTAATATAAGGAGCATCAAGTATTTGAACGTCTGTTCTCTTATTATCAAAACTAAACTCCTTATTTATACTTTCAACATTACTTATAAAATTATTAACTTTATTATTTCCACTATTAAATACATCAGGGTCAAAATTCTTAATTATAGGAGAAGTATAAGGTGTATCACCACGTCCGCTATGTCCAACAATAACTCCATCTCCTATTTTATTTGCACCTCCAATTATATAACCTAGTCCTTTTCCTTCATCATCATCAAATGTTACTTTTCTAACAGAAGAAAGTATTTTGAATTTATCAGAATCTGACATATCTTTTCTAAAATATAATGTTGTAGCACCATCATTATCATTTCTTACATTAACTCCCATTTTTCTAAGCATATCATCGTCTAAACTAGATACATGCTTAAATCTATCATATCCTGATTCTTTTCTTTGAACATCTTTAGCTAAAAAATCTAATCCAACAAAACTTCTATTTATATTTTTAGGAGATAATTTAATAGCTATATATTCAGAATTAGTACCACCAAGTTCATTAATGGTATTTTTAAATTCTCTAACATATCTATTAATATACTGTCCATCTTTACCTTTTCTTAAATCAAGACTATTATTTTGAAGACCATATAAAAAACTAATAGCTTGCTGTTGGTCAGGTGTAGCTTTATTAATTATAGCTTGATATTTACGACCTTCACTTTCAAGCATACCAACTCCTTTTTCAAGATTCTTTCTTTTAATAGGGTCATTACTTGTAAAACCTTTAGCATAAGTAGCTGCACCTAAATAATCATTTTTGGATATTAAATCATTATAATGTTTCATATCCATATATTTAATATCTTGTATCATAATCTTATTTTATATTATTATCTAGCAGCACTTTGTATATAACCATTTGCTGCTTGTATATTATCAGCACCATTTGTTAAACCTAAAACTCCACCAAGTGTCCATCCACCAGGTCTTCTAGCTAAACTATCAGGAACTCCTGAATTATTTCCATTTCCGCTTCCTCCAGAACCTCCAGCAGAACCATATCCATATCCAGAAATATTAGTAGAATTACTTCTAGTGTCTACATTCCTAAATGCAGCATTTACAAGAACATTATCAATATTTTTAAGCATAGCTTTAAATGGAGAAGTTATATTACCTTGAGCATCAGTTATATAATCTAGACCTTCTTGTCTATCTTTTTCTAATTGAGCACGTTCTTCTGCTGTTAGATTTAAAGATGGGTCTTTAAGTTTTCTATCAGCTTCGTCATACAACCATTTATAATCATCATAATTTTGATTAGTATATTGCTTAGCTACTTCATCTTGATTATATAAAGACATAAAGTTACTTCTAATTTTTTCAGCAGTAAGTTCACTTACTTGAGTACTACTACCACGAGTAGTATCGGTACTATTTAAAGTTCCAAATTTACCACTTCCTACGCCTGTACTTTCGGCATTAGATACTGCATTTCTTCTTTCAGAGGCTGAACTTTGAACACTAGGAGCTGCATCTCTTATAGCTCTTTCAGCTATTTGAGCAATATCTGCAATACGAACAGGATTATAAGATTGTTTCCATTCAGTTCCTCCAATTATATTACCATTTTCATCATAAGTATCTTGATATTTATATGGATTTTGAGCTTTCCATCTTCTAGCAGTTAATGCAGTTATTTCTCCACTAGAAACTCTTTTATCTATTTCATCAGATTTTTCTTTATAAGCTTTGGATGCTCTAATTCTACCTAAAAGTTCAGGAGAACTAACAGCTTTACCAGCAAGTTCTATAGCAGTATTTAAAGCTCCACTATAATCACCAAACATAGCAGCTTGGTCTATTTGGTCTTTAATATTTTTAGCATATTTATATTTCCAAGCATCTTCAGATGGATTAAGTTCAACTTGTGCAAGAGCTGCATCTATAGCAGATTTCTTTTCTCTAGCTTCTCTGCTCTTTTGGTCTATTTTGTCTATAGCTTTAGTATAAGCATCTAGATTCATACGAACTACAGGTCTAGGAGCAACATATCCTAAACCTATAGTATTATATTGATTTTGTTTTGTTTCTTCAGCCATATCATATTATAATTATATAGTTAAACAAATGTTCCTAATAGCGATTGAACTATTAGGAACAAATGTACAAATAAATATTATCTTCTTCTAATTAAACGACCTCTACTATCATAATTAGAAAGGAATTGGTTACGTTGCTTCCAATATTCATAATTTTTCATTGCAGCTTCCCATTTACTTCTAGCAGTAGAATAATCTGCATCATTAGAATAATTACTTCTTACAGGAGCAGCACCAGGGTCTTTCATACCTTCAATATTGTTCATTGCTCTAACAGCATTTATAACTCTTGGACCAAATTGAGTGCCAAACGCCATCATACGATAAGGAGTAGCAACATCACCAGCAGCAATAGTAGCCATAAGAGCATTTTCATCTTCATAACGCTGACGAGTACTATTAAGGAAGTTATTAGCTGCACCTTGCAAGCCTTGTAGACTTGTACTCCAAGCATTTGAACGAGCAAGTCTATTGGCATTTTCAGCATCAATACGTTTATTTTGAATCTCAGCAACATTCTGATAATACTGATTTCTAGCAGCAGCATTTCTAGCTCTAACTTGTTGTTCGTTCTGAGCAGCCATATTACGAAGTTCAGCTTCTTTATTAACTTTCTCATCCCAAAGTTTATTGGTTTCCATCATAGCATCAGCATTAGATTGTTGCATACGTTGAACAGCAGTGTTTGCACTAGATGTATTATTAGCTATTATTTTTTGAGCATTAAGACGATTACGTTCTACAGTAGCTCTTTGAGCACCATTGTGATAAGTAGTATCAAATGCTACAGGAATTTCATCTACATAATTAGGAAGTTTATAATCATATTTAAGATTCTTATAAGCATTTGTATTAAAAGCACCTAAAGCAAGACTACCTGCTAAATCAGTACCAAGACCAATCCAATCACTACTATTAACACTCATACCATTACGATTCCACCAATTATCTATAGGAGCAGTATCAGTTTTTCTAGAACCAATATTATTAGAATCATGACTTACAAAACCTTTTGGAAATATAGTTTTTTCAGCTTGACCTAAACTAAGATTACCATTATTATAAGTTCCTGATGAAATTCCAGTATTACTATTTGGTAAATCTTCTATACCAGCATAATCATTATATTTAAAAATAGGATTTACTTTACCGCCTGGTTTAAGTTTAACTCTACCTCCACATTTATAACCTTTACGTTTTAAAGCTTCTTGAATAGCAAATATTCTATTTTTATTAGCTCCTGCTTCAACAGCTTGAGCTGGACTAACACCATTAATCATAGGTTGAGCAGAAAATATTCTAAGAGCATTACCTACTCTTTGAGCAACTTCTCCACCTTCAGCCTCAATTTCATTATTACCAACTTTAATACCTATACCAGTTTGTCCACTTGGATTAACTTGCTCATGTGAACTCCCCCGTAGAAGAAATGTGTTGTTACCAATCCTCTGTGCAATTCCACCATCAATTATTTTAATAGGAACTCTTCTTTTACTTCTAGCTTTACCACCATAACGCATTTCATCAGTAGTGTTCTTATCTTCATAATTATAGTTGTTAAGTAAATCATTAATTACTTCTTGTCTTCTAGCTTCAGCCTCAGCATCAATATCTGCTTTATATTCGTCATAACTTCTATCTTGAATATCCTCTACTTGACTATATCCGTTAACTGTATCATCTATAGGTTTAAAATTAATATTTTGCCTAATATTATTAGTTCTATTAACTGAAATTCTAGATTTAGCTCTACCTTTTCTTTGAATAGTTTGAGCAGCTGCTTTTGTTTTATTGTTATTAGTATCAATTCTTTGATTATTAGTAGCAACTTTTTGATTATTATTAGAAGTTTGTGTAGAATTAACAGCTTGATTAGTAGTTTTGTTATTTGCAAGAGGAGTTTGATCGTTAACTACTTTTGTAGTATCGTTCTGATTATTATTATTTTGAACTACAGTTGAATCATTTGGAGTTTGATTAGTAACTTGAGCTGTATTATTCTTAACCTGCTGAGGTTGAGCTTTAGCTTTAGGATTGTTAGTAGGTTTCTTAAAACCTTTTTTATTATTAATATTATTGGATTTACTATTATTTATGTTATTTAATAATTCATAAGCACCGTATGCACTACCAAGTGCAAGAGGAACACCAAGAGCGGTATATCCAACAACTTTAGGAAAATCTTCACTCTTAGATAATCTATAAAGAGTTTTATATGCTTTAGTATTTTTTATAATATCTTCTCCAACTCTAATTCTATCTCCAACACTCATAAAAGGTATTCTTCCTTCATAAGCAGGATTATTATCACTTCTATATACTGGAGATATTCTAGTATTGTAAAGTTTTGGTCTTATAGCATTATATGTAGAATTACTATTTGTTCCAAAATGTTTAACATTACCTCTATCAGGAACAATAGCAGTTCTTCTAGTAAGATAATTATATAAATTTTTACCTACTTCTTTTGGTGATTGTGTACCTTTTAAACCTGTAACTCTATAACCTTTAGGCATTACAGGATTAGGAATAAACGACCTTTCTGTATTAGATATTCCTTTAAAGTTATTTCTACCACCACTTATTATAGTTTCTAAACTCGGTAAGTTAGGTTGTCTTCTAAGGTTATTAACTGAAGGAGCACCAGAGAAAACTCGTTTAGCTTTATTCAATCTATTATAAAAACTTGCAACTTTTCCAGCATTAGAAATTCCAACAGTTGGAGCTATACCTCCCTGAACTTGTGGAACATAATAAGTTTTACCATTATAGTTAACTCTATCATATTGACCAAAAATTTGAGCTGATTTATTATTTCTATATTGTTTGGCAGTAAGAGTTCCTTCACGTTTAATTTGAGAAGCTCTATCAGATTTATCTATATAATTAATAACTTTACCTATAAGACTGTTATCTTGTCTATATTGTCTATTTCTAGCATTAGCTATTCGTCTACCACTAGCAACTCTAGTGTTATCAGATTCATTAACGTTACGTTCTAGACGATTAGCAAAATTAGTAAAGTTATATTTGCCACCTTTAGCGAATTTACTTCTTTCAACTAATTGTTGAATACTAGGAACAAACATATCTTCATTAGCTCCATACCAATGACCACCACGAATACCATTAGGATTATATTTAGGATGTCTTACACCTGAATATTTAGATTGGTCAGAGAATGTTTTCTCTCCAACACCTTTAAATTCATCAGTCCAATGTGTATCAGCATTAGCACGACTATTGGGATATTTATTATAATATCCTCTATAATCATAAGCATTAGAATTAATAGCTCTATTAAATGCAGCAGCTGGACTAGCATCACCCCATTTACGCCAATTATCAATAGCGACTTGTTTCATAATAGAGTAATACTGAGCATCAGTTAACTCTCTTCTACGGGGGTGCTGTGTAGCTGTACCGCCTCTACGATAAATAAGGTCTTCTTCGTTATCATTATTATTAAGATATGTAGAATAAAGAGCATTAAGTTGTTTATCTCTACCTTGCATATCTTGAATCATAGTCTGCCTATTTCGTAAAGCAGCAGCTTTTCTTGCAGCTTTTCTATTAGCAGCTCCTCCTATCAAACCACTAGCCAAACTTGTTGTAGCTCCTATAGCTGCACCTAACCAACATTTAGGTCTAGCTTTACCACCACATCTCATCACTACAGTATTATCTGTTTCTGTATTAGGGTCTTCTATTTTAACTTGATTGACACCTTGTTTGAATAATGTATCATCTAGAACACCTCCAATACCATTAATAACTGGAGATATAGTAGAAGTAAAAATTCCACCAAAATTAGCACATTTTTTTATTCGTCTCATAATTTAATAAGGATTAGTTATAAATGATATGTTTTCTAATATAAAATCTTTTGTATTAAATATGAATCTAACAACTATATATTTACCATATATAAGTCTTCGTTCATCATTAATATCTTTGTTAAACAATTCATATCTATGAATATTATCGTTAGTATTTCCTACTATATATTTTTGTTTAGTTTCATCATAATAAATAAAATTAGTATTTATTTCTTGAATATCATCTTTATTAGATAATTTGTTTCTAAAGTAGTTTAAATACCATTGACCTTTATAACAATATGGAAGTTTAGATTGTTTAATATTATTAAAATCAGTACCATTTTTAATATCAAGTATTCCGCTATAAGTAGAATCACTATAAATTATAACTTCATCACCTGAATAAATACTATCAACATCAGAATCTTCATATATATATTTATTAATAGCTTCTTTATAAAGACTATAATTTATAGATTCAAGCACTTTAATAGTTGAATAATTTGCATTAAATATAATATCTATATATGAAAGATTATTATTATAACTAGGTATAAAAGAACAATCAGTATTTTTTAATTTATTATACGTATTTACATTCCTATCAAATACATATAGATTAGTTTTATCTTTATTATTATCAAATAAATACGTTTCATTATATGTATTATAAGATTTTGTAAACGTATAATCATGACATGATATTAATGTTGAAGTATTAAGATTATAACTTACTGTTAGATTCAATGTTGTATTATAATCATCTTTATAATATATACAAATAAGAATACGTTTATCTTGAGTATAAGCAAATCTAATTGTTTCAACATTAAGTTTTTTGATAAAAATATCTAGTTCATCAGATAAAGCTTTAATATCATTATCATATCTAAGAATAGTCTTATTATTTTTATCAAACCAAATATAACCAGCTTTACAAAGAATGCTTTCTTCAATATTATCTAGTCCTCCATAACCATATTTATCAGGGAAACAATCTTCATAACTATTATCAAATACATCAATCTTTTTAAGCTTAATATCTGCTGTAAGATTGTTTTTATTATCAAATCTAAAAAGACTATATTTAGTATGAACTAATAATAATGTTCCAACACCTATAAGATTTACTATTTCTCCTTTATTTTCAAATATATTTTTATATGAATCAACATCAAATAATCTAAATGCGTTAGTATTATTTTCATCACTTATTTGATAACTTCTATAAATAGTTTGAGGAAAATAACTTTTATAAGTATCTTTTACAAAGTTAGTAAATGTTTTAATAGGACTAGAAGTATAACATGCTGGAAGAGTTAGAAAATCTTTTAGCTTTTGAGGAGATAATATATTATTAGTATAACTACCTAAATAATCACTACTACCATTCTTAGTAAAAGTTATTGCAGCAGTTTCAAAATCTTGTTTTATAACAAAATCATCAATAGGTATATCACTATAAACATAATCTTGAATCATAGATACACCATAATTAACTTCTGTATCTTCTATATTACAAACAGTTTCAGATGTTGCAATAAACATTACAGGTTTATCAAATATAATAGATTTCTCTTTATTATAATAACCTGGAAGATATTTATTATCGTTATATTCATCTTTAGTATATATATTAGGAGTTAATCTATACAGTGTTTTAAATTTAATATTGTTATAATTATCACTATTAATAATTCCATATTTTATATATGGATTATCTTTAGCTTCAACACCTTCTAAAATAACATAATTTTGTCCTAATTTGTTATAAACATATTTAGCAATTTTAGGAGAATCAGTATATATAATATTTTG